>Ga0272448_1000029_pt1 | contig 195105 bp, 137 predicted proteins | sample YNPCB0191_FD_202220 | JGI IMG/M metagenome (GOLD analysis project Ga0272448, IMG submission 202220) | Hot spring sediment microbial communities from Yellowstone National Park, WY, United States - YNP-CB-019-1 | ecosystem: Environmental > Aquatic > Thermal springs > Hot (42-90C) > Sediment... | reverse complement strand
GCAGGCAACGCAGGCGACTTCTCGCCAGCCTCCGACGGCATCGTGTACAACCCCGACGTGCCCGGGAAGGTGGCGAAGCCCTCGTCCATTCCGGCGGGGCCGTACACGAATCAAACCGTGATCAGGTATATATGGTCCGCCCCCTCTTCTACGTATCCCATTATCAAATATAACGTTCATGTCTGGGGTCCAGGTGTGACAGAAGGGACTTACGACAGTAGCGTAGAGTTATGGGATTGCTCCGGCGCGAACGGCCAGACCATCTACGTTGCCGTGCGCGCGGTGAGCGCAGCAGGCGCCGGGGAGTGGTCGGACCCGACCGACCCCGTGACGATCGACACCCAGCCGCCCAACGCGCCTGGGACGCCCCAGGACGAGGGGACCGTCTCCGACGCGATGGTGACATTCACCTGGACCGCCGCGAGCGACAACGCCGGCGGAAGCGGCATCGAGGGCTACACGCTGGGTCTGAACGTGAACGGTACCCCGCTCGCTCCCATTACGGGGATCACTGAGACGACGTACACGTTCGACGCGTCGTCCTACCATGGGGCCACGATCACAGCAGTCGTCTGCGCCTACGACAGGGCAGGCAACATCGGCTCGTGGTCGGAGGTCTCCGACGGCATCCTCGTCGACGCGCAGCGGCCGCAGGTGTGGTGGACGAATCCCGGCAACGGCTCGACCAACGTCAGTCTGGCCCAGGATATCGTCATCCAGTTCAGCGAGCCGATGGACCAGAACTCGGTGGCGGCGGCGCTTTCTCTCTCGCCCGCCCCAGACCGGCTCGTGCTCAAGTGGGACGCGTCGGGGACGATCGTCACCGTGGTGCCCGACAACGGCCCCGCAGGCCTCGACAACCTCGACCTGCTCGAGGAGCACACGGCGTACACGCTGAGCATCGCACAGACGGCGACCGATCTCGCCGGGAACCAGCTCGCCTCGGGGGTGCAGGTCTCTTTCGAGACGCGCGAGATGACGCCGCCCGAGCTCCTGAGCGTCGAGGTCGGCGACCCGTCGACGGACGTTCTCCTCTCCCCGGCCCCAGCGGACGATGTGGAGGCAGGCGACGGAATCTTCCTCACGTTCAGCGAGCCCATGAGCAGGTCGGCGCACGTAGAGATTGAGGGCCCCGGCGTCGAGATGGAGGCCGAGGTACGCGCAGTGCCTATCGCGCTAGCGGTCAGGGACTCCTTGGGCCAGACCTCCTACACGACGGCCTGGGACCACGGCTTCCAGGACGGCGAGTTCGTCTCGGTGACGGGTGTGAGTCCAGAGAGCTTCAACACCTCCGGATACATCACTGTAGTGAGCTCCAATCGGTTCATGCTGCCGAACTCGGGCGACGCTGGGGAGTCCCAGCCGTGGACCGGCACCGCGGCCGTCTACCGCTCCTGGGGCGCAAGCCTCATGTGGTCATCCGATACGACTCTGATAATGACCACCGACTACGACCTCAAGCCCGGCAAGGCGTACAAGGTGGAGATGTGGGACCTGAACGATCTGCACGGCAACTGGACCTCCGTCGAGTTCGTGATCCAGGTCGAGAGCGATCCCTCGGCGGACTCGACGCCGCCGACGGTGGTTTCCACTATCCCGGCGAACGGGGCGACGGGCGTCGACCCTGCCTGCCCGATCCTGATCTCGTTCAGCGAGCAGGTCGCGAAGAACACGCTCGCTGGCATCAGCATCACAGGCACGAACGGCGTATCGACGGATGACTTCACGATGCTCGAACCCGGTGAAGGCCCTGAGAGTTCCGGGACGACGGCGGTGTTCATACCGAACGCCGCGCTCCCCGCCGGAACCCAGGTCACCGTCACCGTGCCTACGACCATCGCCGACCTCGCGGGCAATACGATGGCGGCGCAGTACATCTTCAGCTACACGGTCGGCACCGCCGCCGACACGGGCGGGCCGACAATCGGCCAGACTGTCCCCGCCGACGGCGACACGGGCGCAGAGCCCTGGCGCGACATCGTGATCTGGTTCGTCGACGCCGTGACGGGACGCCCCGAGGAGCTCGACCCGGCGACGATCGGGATGGACGACATCCTGGTGGTCGACGATACCAACGGCGTCGTCCTCCGCGGTTGGAACGCGCGGTACGACGGCCAGGGCCGGCTGAGGCTTTCGTCGTGGCCCTACGGGGCGCAGGGGCTCCAGGCGGGCCATGCCTATACGGTCACGGTCGGGCCGAACATCGCCGACATCTACGGGAACGCCATGGCTGCCGCCGAGCAATTCTCCTTCACCTGCGCGGGATCGGAGGACAACCATACTCCCTCTATCGAAGACCTGCAGGTCCGGATATGCGGCAGCACGGGGCCGTCCGGCAGGACGTTGCAGATCCGCATGCGCGTGCGCGACGCGGATGACGATCCTGTCACGGTCACGATCGAAGACGCGAGGGACGATTCGTTCCTCAACATTTCCGGGGTGGTCTCCGGCACGGCCTGGGGCGCGGAGTGGAGCCACGGCGGCGACGGGCCGCCGACGACGCCCGAGCCCGGCATGAACGACGACAACTACCCCGTCTCGGGCTGGTACGAGTTCGTGATCACCCTGGATGACGGGACGGCCACGGCGAGCTACTCCGCATGGGCCTGGGTCTGGCGGCCGGACGAGGTGCCGACGCTCGTCTCGGTGGGCGGCGTCGACGTCAGCTCCACGGAGCTCATCGCGATAGACGACCCGACCCCGACCTTCGTCTGGGAGAACGTGGACTCGGCGAACGCGGATTACCTCGCGTTCATCGTCGCCGACGTGAGCGTGCTCCAGGGCAACGGCCCGGAGGGCGCGGCCTACTTCGTGCAGCTCATGCTCCCGCCGGATACCACGAGCTTCACGCTGCCGGACGACCTCGCGCTCCCGGCCGGCATCTACCTCTGGACCGTACTCCAGTACAAGGCCCCGCCGGGCTTCCGCGGCGACCCGCTCGGTCAGGGATGGGCCCTGGACATCCTGTCGATAATGGAGGGAGACATGTCCGCCTTCTTCGCCTACAGCCCCGACAGGGAGGATCTTGATTTTGTGTACACTGTCGGCCAGGCGGGCGTCTCTTTCGACAACTACGGCGGCGGCTTCCTGGGCACCTCCGGCTTCGAGGGGACCTATGGCTTCGACGGCGACACGGCCGTCACCCGCAACGTGACCTACAACGATGGAAACTGGGACAGCACGGTCGAGGCGTACGCCTACGATGACCCCGAGCTCGTCGTCACGCTCGGCGGGCCGCTCTCGCCCGGCCGAGGCTACATGGGCCGCGGGGGCGATCTATTTGTCCAGGCCCAGGCGACCGACGCCGGCGAGCCGTACATGCTCGTCGGGGCGCCGAAGCTCGCGGGGACGTTCAATAGCTCGTCGCTCAACGGCATCTGGAGCTTCGTGCAGATGACGATCAGGACAGTGGACGGCACCTTCGACGAAGCCAGCGCTGCCATCGGCTACGCGGCGTGCTACAACGGCACAGTGGCCGTTTATGTCAGGGAGACGAGCGACGGCGGCGGGCCTCAAGATCCGTTTGCCACGACGTACACGGTCTCGGAAGACGGCCTGGTCTCCCTGGCGTACGACATGGGCCTTGCAGCTACGGGCTACATCGGCGGCAACGGGGAGCCGCAGTTCGTCGTCCTCGTCGGGACGAACGACTCCGATAACACCTGGTACCTGGTGATGGTGAAGAACTACGACGTGCAGAGCACCGACACCGTCGCCGGAGACTACCGGTTCGTGACGATGTCCATCCAGCAGCACCAGGGGACTTCTGGCCCCGTCTTCGACTGGGCCATGTCCGTCTGGGGCACGGCGAGCTTCGACGGCGACGGCGGCTGGTCGGCCACGATGACGGGCGCGGGCGGGATGTCCGGGACGGCCAGCGGCACGTACGAGCTCGACGATGAGAACAACGAGATGACGCTGACAGACGCTGAAGACGGCGTGACGGTCATGCGCTTCGGCCCCGACCTCAATACGGCGGTGGGGCTCACGGTCGACCCGGACGGAGAGCAGGTGCAGATCATCGTCGCCACGAAGTAACAGGGCAGTTCGAACCGCCCGAGCGCGAAGGGGCTCCCCCTGCGGGAGCCCCTTTCATTTCGGGGCTGGCGGGGGGACGAGCGCGGCCCTCAGGCGGACGAGCCCGACGCGTCCCGGCAGGCCGCGAGCGCCGCGCCCATGGCGCCGGTCATCTGGGGTTCGGGGGCGACAACTACGGCGACGCCGAGCGCATGCCCCAGGGCCTCCGCCATACCCGGGACGAGCGCGACGCCCCCCGTGAAGACGACGGGCGACTCGACCTCTCTTCCGGCGAGCGCGGCGACCCTGGACGCGATCGAGGCCTGGACGCCGGAGGCGATGTCCTCGGGCCTCGCGCCCGAGGCGAGCAGGCCTACGATCTCCGTCTCCGCGAAGACGACGCAGGTGCTGCTGATGCGGGAGGGTTCCCTCGAGCGGAGCGCCATGTGCCCCAGCTCTTCGAGCCCCACGCCGAGCCGCTCCGCGACGACCTCGAGGAAGCGCCCGGTCCCGGCCGCGCAGCGGTCGTTCATGGCGAAGTCGCGCACGGTCCCGTCGCGCGCGAGCCTGATGAGCTTCGAGTCCTGTCCCCCGACATCGATGACCGTCGCCGCCTCGGTCACCACGCGCCTGACGCCCGCGGCGTGACAGGAGATCTCGGTGACGGTCGCGTCGGCGAAGCCGATCGCGTTCCTGGCGTAGCCGGTCGACACGATGCGCCCGAGGTCCGGGCGCGCGAGCCCCTTCGAGGCGAGGAGCCGCTCGAGGAGCGCCTCGGCGCGGCGACCCGGGTCGGGGCCGGCGTCGACAAGGCCCGAGGCGACGACCTCGCAGGACGCACCCTCGAGCAGCACTATCTTGATCGCCCTCGAGCCGCCGTCGATGCCGGCGCAGATCATGCCTTCCCGCCCTGCCGCAGGCCCGCGCCACGCCCGGGCGCGCAGATGTCTCGCGGGCCGCGGCGGCGCTTCCTCTCAGGTCCTCGGGGGCGATTCTCGAATCGAGGCCCGCCCTGTCAACGCCCACGCGAGCAAAGCGGGGTCGGAACGATGACCCAAGAATCCGGGCGCTTGCGGCGGAAGGTAGGGAAACCGATAATCCCGCGCGTCGCGGCGTTCTTTGGGGCGGACCAAGGTCCGAGGTTGGGAGAACCATGCTCACCAGGGAGTGGCGCAGGAGGCTCGAAAACTGGCGGAACGAGCTCAGGAACCGCTTCTACACGAAGCTGGGGGGTCTGGGACTCGAAGGTTTCGTCACGCTCGACAGGCTCTCGCCCGAAGAGGCGCAGACCCGCACGTTCAGACCGATGCCGCCGGGGACGAGGTGGGGCGCGAAGTGGGAGTACGGGTGGTTCAGGGGCCGGCTCGTCCTCCCCGAGGAGGCCGCCGGGAGGCGCGTCGTGCTCAGACTCGACGTCGGGGCGGACGCTTTGGTATTCGTGAACGGGCGGGCGGCGGGCGGGATGGACCGGCAGCACCCCGAGCTCGTGCTCTCGAGGGCCGCCGCGGCGGGCGAACGCTACGAGATACTGCTCGAGGCCTACGCCGGCCACGGGCCGACGCCCTGCAGTGTCGGCCCGACCCCGCCAGGGAGGGTCGTCGTGCCGGAGCCGCCCGCGACGCAGCGCGAGGTCTCCGAGAGCTCGTTCGGCGTCTGGGAGGAGGAGCTGTACCAGCTATGGCTGGACGTCGAGACGCTGCTTCAGGTCCGCGACGGGCTCGACCAGAACTCGCTCAGGGTCGCCGAGATAGACGCCGGCCTGCGGGACTTCACGATCGTGCTGGACCTCGAGCTCCCGCACGAGGCCATGCTGGAGACGGCCCGCGCCGCGCGGGCGAGGCTCGAGCCCCTTCTCGCGTGCAGGAACGGGTCGACGGCGCCAGAGCTCTTCGCGTTCGGCCACGGCCACATCGACGTGGCGTGGCTCTGGCCGCTCCAGGAGAGCGACCGGAAGGCCGCGAGGACCCTCTCCACGCAGCTCGCGCTCATGGAAGAGTACCCCGAGCACAGGTTCCTGCAGAGCCAGGCGTACCTCTGGCAGACCGTGAAGACGCACTACCCGGAGCTCTACGAGAGGCTCAGGGCCGCCGTGCGCGAGCGCCGGATGGTCGCCGACGGAGGCATGTGGGTCGAGGCGGATACGAACATCCCTGCGGGCGAGTCGCTCATCCGCCAGATACTCCACGGGAAGCGCTTCTTCAAAGAGGAACTCGGCACCGAGAGCGAGCTCCTCTGGCTCCCCGACTGCTTCGGCTATAGCGCTGCGCTCCCCCAGATCATGCGCGGCTGCGGGCTCAAGTATTTCTCGACTGCGAAGATCTTCTGGAACTACCACGGCGGCGACCCGTTCCCCCTGAACACATTCTGGTGGGTCGGGCTGGACGGGTCCGAGGTTCTCGTCCACCTTTGCAACGACTACAACTCGCACACGAGCCCTGCGAGCGCCATCCAGCGCTGGAACGAGCGCGTCCAGAAGGACGGGATCTCGACCAGGCTCTTCCCGTTCGGCTTCGGCGACGGCGGGGGCGGGCCGATGCGCGACCACCTGGAGTTCGCCAGGCGCGAGCGCGACCTGGAAGGCGTGCCGAAGGTGAGGCTCGCCGCGCCGATCGAGTTCTTCAGGGACCTGGAGCGGCGCGGGCCGCCGGACGCGAGGTACGTGGGCGAGCTCTACTACCAGGCGCACCGCGGGGTGCACACCTCGCAGGCCAGGATGAAGCGCCTCTGCCGCAGGGCCGAGCTCGCCCTCCGCGAGGCGGAACTCTGGGGCGCCGCGGCGCGGTCGCTCGCGGGCCTCGAATACCCGGCCGCCGAAATGGACCGGACCTGGAAGAAGCTCCTCACGAACCAGTTCCACGACATCCTGCCCGGCTCGTCCATCCGGAGGGTGTACGAGGAGGCGGAGGCCTCGCTCGAGTCGGTCGTCGCCTCGGCGCGTGCCGTGGCCGAGGCCTCCGCGAGGAGGCTCGCCCCGAGCGGCGGCGGTCTTGCGGTCTTCAACTCGCTCTCCTGGCCGAGGACGGAGCTCGTCGGGCTCCCCGCAGGGGCGACGGGCGCCGTCGACGCCTCGGGAAGGCCGCTCCCGGTGCAGGTCGTGGAGGGCAGGGCGTTCGCGGAGGTCGCCTTGCCGGCCTGCGGCTGGACTACCGTGCGCGTCGCCTCCGGCGGGAGGATCGCGGGCGGCGCGAGCGCCTCCGGGCGGACGCTCGAGAACGAGCACCTCAGGGTGGAGCTCGACGAGAAGGGCGAGATCGCGAGCCTCTACGACAAGGACGCCTCGCGGGAGCTTGCGGCCTCGCCCATGAACTCGCTCAGGATGTACAAGGACGTCCCGTCGGAATTCGACGCCTGGGACGTGGACAGCATGTACGAGCTCGCCCCCGTGGAACTCCCGACCGCCGCCTCGGTCGAGCTCGTCGCGGCGGGGCCGCTCGCGGCGATCCTCCGGGTGAAGAGGGCGCTCGGGAGCTCGTCCATGACGCAGGACGTGGTCCTGCGCCGCGGGAGCCGCCGCGTCGAGTTCCGCACCGTCGTGGAATGGCGCGAGAGCCACAAGTTGCTCAAGGCCTGCTTCCCCACGGACATCCGCTGCGAGGACGCGATCCACGAGATCCAGTTCGGCCACGTGCGGAGGCCCAACCACAGGTCGAGGCCCTTCGACGCGGATCGCTTCGAGGTCGTGAACCACAGGTGGACCGCCGTGGCAGAAGAGAACCGCGGCCTGGCCGTCCTCAACGACTGCAAGTACGGCGTGAACGTGCTCGGCGGGAGCATCAACCTGACGCTCCTCCGCGCTCCGCTCGCGCCGGACATGCTCGCCGACCGCGGGAGGCACGAGTTCGCCTATGCCTTATACGCATGGAACGGGCCTTTCGCGTCGAGCGGCGTCGTGCGCGAGGCGTACGAGCTCAACTGCCCCGTCCTCGCGGTCGAGGGCTCGGGCGGGGAGAAGAGCCTCTTCTCCGTGGACGCCGAGAATGTCGTGCTCGAGACGGTGAAGCCGGTCGAGGACCGCTCGCGCGACGTGGTCGTCCGCCTGTACGAGTCCATGCGCTCCGCGACGCGCTGCGCGGTCTCGACGGCGCTGCCATTCTCGTCCGTGTGGGAGGCCGACATGCTCGAGAACGCCCGGCGGGAGCTGCGCGCCGAGGGCGGTCGCATCGCGCTCGAGTTCAGGCCGTTCGAGATCAAGACGCTGAGGTTCGTGCCCTAGCGGCGGGACGTCCCAGCGGCGGCCTCCGCGCTCACACGTCGCAGATCTTGAAGGCCTGCTCGAGCGAGCTCACCGGGTCGCGCTTGGGCACGAACTCCTGGCCGACATAGCCGTCGTAGCCGAGCTTCACGAGCTCCCTCATGATCGCGGGGTAGAAGAGCTCCTGGGTGTCGTCGATCTCGTTCCGGCCGGGCACGCCGGCCGTGTGCACGTGGCCGATGTACTGCTTGTGCTTCCTGAGCGTGGCGATGATGTCGCCCTCCATGATCTGCATGTGGTAGATGTCGTAGAGCAGCTTCACCCTGGGCGAGCCCACGCCCTTGCAGACCTCGACACCCCACTCGGTCCGGTCGCACATGTAGTCCTGGTGGTCGAGCTTGCTGTTCAGGAGCTCCATGCAGATCGTGACGCCCTTCGCCTCGGCGTGCCCCGCGACCAGCTTGAGCCCTTCGATGCAGTTCCGGGCGCCCTCGTCGTCGGACATACCCTTACGGTTTCCGGAGAAAGTGATGACGTTCGGGAAACCTTGCTCGGCGGCGAAATCGATCGCCTTCCGGAGACCTTCGGCGATCCTGGCGTGGTTCTCCCTGCGATTCAGGCCGTCGGGGATCGAGACGCCTTCGCAGTTCAGCATCGCGCAGGTGAGCCCGGCCTTCTTCACGGCGAGCGCCTCGCCGGGGCCGAGGAGCTCGATCGAACGGTAGCCGATCCGCTTCGCCTCGGCGCAGAGCTTCTCGAGCGAGAGCTTCCCGTAGCACCAGCGCGAGATCGACTGCTTGATCCTGCCGTGCACCTGGGCCTCCGCCGCGCCTCCGGCGAGGAAGGCGCCGGCCGCCCCCGCGCCGAGGGCCTTCAATGCCGAGCGCCGACCGAGTCTGACCTTTGTTGCCACAGGACGCCTCCTTCCGAGCCGACCTCTCCCTCCGTCGCCCGGCCGCGCAGCGCCTCGCGGCCCGGTAGTCCAACAAGGGAACCGCACCGGCATGATTATCCCCGAGGGGCAGACAGTCAAGAGGGAATGAAAGATCCCTCTCGGCCCTCTTGCCGCAAGACGTCCCGCGTCCCGAGCAATGCGTCACGTGGCTGCGGATGAGGCGCCTCGAGGCTCAGCGCACACCGCGGAGAGTGGTTATCGGCTAGGAGGCGGGCTTATCGGCGCGATCATAATGAGACCACTGTATATGGTATGTCTATTAGCCAAAAGACAGCATATAAACTGTTTGATATGGTAAATATTAGGCTCAAAATGTCGGTTTTTGGGTCTCATGGCGCGTGGGAAAGGTGTCGATATGCTATAGATGGGGGATCACACAAGGAAGGGGCCCTAGATGATGTGTAATATTCCGACAGATTTTTCTTGACTTAGTTCCAGGCACCGCTAGCATCCGCGTACGGCTGGGGGAGGAAAGGACGGGGAAAGTGACGATCGAGGTCTACGCCAAGAAGGGTTGCGGCATCTGCGAGGCGGCCAAGGAGAAGCTCTCGAGGATGGGTCTCTCTTACAAGGCCATTGACCTGCAAGAGGTCGTGGACTACCACCCGACCTGGCGGGAGGACGGCTCGGTGGAGGTGCTCGCCGGGTATGCGCTTCTCGGGAACAAGGTACCGGTGATCAGGATCGGCGGCAAGTACCACGACTATCCGAGCGCGATGCGCGCGCTGAAGGGTATGGGGTTCGCCGAGAACGCCGCCAGGGGGGCGGCGGCCGGCTGTGCGGGGTCTCACTAGGCGGTTACTGCGGGGAGCCGGTCTCCCCCCAACAGGCTTCACGCAGTTTTCCGCATTCGTGGCGGGAGGGGGCGGAGCCGCTCGCGGTCTCCGCCTCCTTCTTTTCTGGGGACTGGTCGCCGCAGGTTGCGAGGACGTCCGCCACGACTTCCTCCCGCTCGGACCGGGGAGCGCGTGGACCTACCGGGTGGAGTCGGACGGCGAGCCGGCCGGGACCGAGACGGTGCGCGTCGTCGAGGCGCTCCCTGCGGACTCCTCGGGCGGGGTCTTCCGCTACCGGGTCCAGGAGCCGGGAGCGGTAGCGATCTGGACGAAGGACGGCCGTTCCGTCCTCCGCACCTTTGGCGGAACGGTGACGACAATACTCCAGCACCCTCCGTTCGTTGGCTCGGGCTGGACGGACCGCGGGCCGGACGGTTCGCTCTACTACTGCACCGTCGCGGCGCGCGAGGCCACCGAGACCCCGGCCGGCACGTTCCCGGACTGTGTCGTCGTCCGCCGCGAGGCGGAGGACCGTTCCTCGGTCGTGACGCAATGGTTCGCCCCCGGAGTGGGGCTCGTCAGGTGGAAGGTCGAGCGGCCGGGGCGGCCGACCTTCGAGTGGCGGCTGGAGTCCTTCACTCCGCCTTCGCAGTGACCCGGCCGACCGGCGGCCGCGTCCGGTTCACTTGCCAGGGCCGACGTCGCCGGAGAGGAACCTGCCCCTGGTCGCGTCGAAGCGTAGCCTACGGTCGTTCTGGTCGAGCCAGGCGCGGAACTCGTCGTAGAGCTTCTCGCGTTCCTCCCGCGCCTCGCGCCAGCCGATCCGCCTGTCGAAGCCCTCGATACGGGAGAAGGCCTGCGCCGCCGCGAAGGTGTACTGTTCGTCACGCAGCAGCTCCAGGTAGACCCTGAACGCCACGGGCGAGCCCGCCGCGCGGAGCTCGCCTGCCAGCCGAAGGGCGAACGCGCCCGGGACCGCCCGCTCGCGGACGAGTTCGGCGAGCGCTCTCGACGACTCGGCGTCGCCGTGGGCCGCCGCGGCCGCGAGCGCGAGCGCCCGGAGGCGGGGGCTGTCGCTGCGGTTCGAGCGCGCGAGCGCCGCCAGGCGCGCACCCCACTGCCCGCCGCGCTCGAGTCGCGGCGCCGCCCAGAGCGCGGCCTCGCGCGCGGAGTCCTGCCCGGTGGAAAGCAACGCCTCGACCAAGGTCTCGAGCGCCCGCTCGTCCCCGCAGGAGACGGACCAGACGAGCGTCTGACCGTGCTCGCTGAGGAACTCCGACCGGCGCGCGATGCCGGCCAGCAATCTCTGCACGTCGCGGTCGGCCGCGAAGACCGACGGACCGCGCGCCGAGGCGGCCTGCGCAAGCCGCTTGACGAACTCGACGAGCGCCGCGGTCCCGTCCGCGGTGAGGGCCTCGCCCGCACCCGCGAGACCGTACCTCTCCTCGACCGCCGCGACCGCGGAGGCAAGCTCGGCGTCCGCAGAGAGCGCCTCCGCGCGCCTTATCCGCTCGCCGTATATGGTCCTGAGCAGGGCCTCGATCCTGCCGAGCCTCGCCTCGAGACTCGCGAGTCGCTCCTCGGCGCGGGAGAGTCCTACCGCGAGCTCGGCGCCGAGGTCCGGTCCTCTGGCGGCCGGCTCGGGAGGCGGTGCCGCGGCAGGGCCCTCGGCGGCCGCCGCCGTCGCGGCCCAGGCGAGCGCGAGCGTCGCCTGGAATGATGCGGCCATCACGGCCGCCCCCATCGCCTGAGGCGATCGAGCTCCGCCGGCTCGGCCTTCGCGGGGCCCGTACGGAGGGACCCATCGCGGGAGAGCTCGAGCTTCTCTCCGGCGCGGAGGGTCCTGGAGCCGGACGCCGACGAGACCTCCGCCGAACCCTCGGCCACCAGGACCCGCAGGCCCCCGTCCGCGCCTCGGGCGAGCGAGGCGAGCAGCCCTGCCGTCTCGAACTCGACAGCGGCCCCCCCGCAGCGGATCTTGTTGCGCACGCCCCGCACGCCGGCCCTGAGCAGGGCGGTGCCGGCGAGGAGCTCGCCCTCGTCGCCGGTGCGCCCGAAGACGTACCGCGCCGGGCCTTCCAGGCGCATGAAGAGGCTCCCGAGGAGATCGAGCTCGGCCCTGCCCCTCTCGGAGACCCTCACGACGTACCCCGGCAGGAGCACGTCGCCCGCCGAGCCCAAGGCGCTCGTCGAGCCCGGCACGTCGATGTGCACAGCTCCCTCCGTCAGGATGAGCTGCGCCACGGGCCCGGCCTGTGTGCCGGGGGCCGTATCCGGCGCGGCTGGCGCAGGGCCGGTCGCCTCAGGGGCGGCGCCGGTCCCCTCGGCAGGCTTGCCCGCCTGGTCGGCGCGGGCTGCGACCTTCGTGGCCCCCTCGGGGGCGCCGAGCTCCATCCACGCCACGCCCACCGCGAGACACCCGATCGCGACGGCGATCGCCAGGGCCGCCCACCAGGGGTGCCGCGGGAGCTGAGCGGGGTCGCTCCTCACCTTCTCGAGCACGCGCGCGTGGAACGCCGCCGAGGCGCGGACCCCCTCCCACTTCTGCAGCAGCCCCTTGAGCCCCACGATCATCGTGCTCTCGAAGGCGCAGTCCTTGCACGAGCGCAGATGCTCCTCGATGGCCCTGAGCTCCTCGGGGCTCACCTCCCTGTCGGTCATGGGCGAGAGGAGCTCGCGGACGTCGCTGCATTGCATGGTGGCGACCCCCTCAGTCTTGCGGCCCCATGAACTTGAGCATTTCCCTCAGCGACTCCCTGGCCCTCTTCACGCGCATCTTTATCGCGCTCACAGTGACGCCGAGTATCTCCGCGATCTCCCTGTAGGACAGGTTGTGGTACTCCACCATGACCAGGGTCGTGCGCTGGTCGTCGGGCAGCCGGTCGATCGCCCGCTCGACGAGGGAGTGCGCCTCGCGGAGCTCCGCCTGGCTGAGCGGGAGCCTGCCATCCGCCGCGATCCGCTCGACTATGCGCGAACCGTCTGGATTGGGGCCTGCGGGTTCCTCCAGGGATACGGCCCGCCTGAGCCTGCCCTTGTTGAGCTCGTTGATGCAGAGGTTTGCGGCGATCCTGTAGAGCCAGGTCGTGAACTTGGCGAGCGGCTTGTAGCGCGGGGCGCTCCGGTAGACGCGCAGGAACGCCTCCTGCGCCAGGTCCTCGGCCAGGTCCCTGTTCCGCACGAAGGCGTAGCAGAAGGTGGTCACGGCGTTCTCGTAGCGCTCGAGCAGGACCTCGAAGGCGTCCTGGCCGCCGCGCGCCACGCGCGCCATGAGCGCCTCGTCGGTCTGCCCCCGGAGAAGCGCGTCCGCGCGCCTCCCCTTGTCGTTCTCTCCCACAGTTTCGGCCCCGGAAGGTCACCCAGTCGAAGCGCATCATAGAGACAGGGCCATCCGCGCGCAATCGCCCGAGGCCTCGAGCCAGGGGGGCTTCCAGCCTACGGGACTGGGGCGCATGCGTCGGCGGAGTTCGCGAGCTGCCCCCCCCGGCGGCTCCGAATCCTCGCACGGCGACCGCGCGCATGGGACGCGACTCGGAGCCCTCTGGTCTCATGGGAGGATGCAATGGGTTTTCTGAACTGAGCAGGAACGCGCTGGGGGTGGAAGCATCCCAACCCGTTGGGGCTGAGGGAGCTTAGTTGTTGAGTGACGATAAGCATTTTCGCAAAAGGCCCCTTCTCAAGTCGGTTGACACGCCTCGGAACCGCCGCTAGCTTACCGCCGGTCGGTTCGTACCAGGGGAATCGCATCGTGGAAGGGCAGGGGATCGTGGCGAAGAAAAAGTGGGTTTACTATTTCGGCGGCGGCAAGGCCGAGGGTATGGTCTTCAAGACCGAAAAGGAGAGGAAGGCGATCCTGGGGGGCAAGGGTTCGGGCCTCGCGGACATGACTGCCGCGGGTCTGCCCGTGCCTCCGGGCTTCACGATCAGCACCGAGGCCTGCCGCGAATACTTCGAGAACGGCGGCAAGTGGCCCACCGGGCTCAAAGAGGAGGTCGCCTCCAACCTCAAGAGGCTCGAGAAGGAGATGGGCAAGAAGTTCGGCGATCCGAAGGACCCGCTCCTGGTCTCGGTGCGCTCGGGTGCGGCGGCCTCGATGCCCGGGATGATGGATACGATCCTCAACCTGGGCCTCTCGGACGCGGCGGTCCAGGGCCTGGCGAAGAAGACTGACAACGAGCGTTTCGCGTGGGACGCCTACCGGCGGCTCATCCAGATGTTCGGTGACGTCGTGATGGGTGTGCCGAAGGAGGAGTTCAATCACGCGCTCGTCGAGGCGAAGCGAGCGTGTGCCCTCCGCAAGGGCACGAAGGAGGTCGAGGGTCTCCCTGGCGAGGCCGTGATGAAGAAGGTCCCCGACACGATGCTTGAGGTCGAGGATCTGAAGGCGCTCGTGACGAAGTACAAGGAGGTCTACCGCAAGCACACGGGTTCCGACTTCCCGCAGGACCCGCGCGTGCAGCTCGAGCACGCCATCAACGCGGTGTTCAAGTCGTGGAACAACGAGCGCGCGGTCGCCTACCGCAAGATACACGACATCAAGGGCCTGATCGGGACCGCGGTGAACGTCCAGACGATGGTCTTCGGAAACAAGGGGAACACCTCCGGCACTGGCGTCGCGTTCACGCGCGACCCGGCCACGGGCGAGAACGTCTTCTACGGCGAGTATCTGATGAACGCCCAGGGAGAGGACGTGGTCGCCGGCATCCGCACGCCGCAGCCCATCTCCGAGCTCGAGAAATCCTCGCCGAAGATATACTCGCAACTGGTGGCCATACGCAAGAAGCTCGAGAAGCACTACCGCGACATGCAAGACACGGAGTTCACGATCGAAGAGGGCCGCCTCTTCATGCTCCAGACGAGGAACGGCAAGCGCACGGCTCAGGCGGCGGTCAAGATCGCCGTGGACATGGTCAAGGAGGGCCTGATCACCAAGGAAGAGGCCCTGATGCGGATCGAGCCGGCGTCGCTCGACCAGCTCCTGCACCCGACCTTCGACTCGAAGGCCCTGAAGGAGGCGAAACCCATCGCGAAGGGCCTGAACGCGGGTCCCGGCGCCGCGGTGGGCCGGGTCGTGTTCAGTGCCAAGGATGCCGAGGAGTGGACCGCGCGCGGCGAGAAGGTGATCCTCGTCAGGATCGAGACGAGCCCCGAGGACATCAAGGGGATGCACGCTGCGCAGGGGATCCTCACCTCGCGCGGGGGCAGGACGAGCCACGCCGCCGTCGTTGCGCGCCAGATGGGCAAGTGCTGCGTCGCTGGGGCCGAAGAGGTCCACATCGACTACGAGAAGAAGCAGCTCGAGTCCCGGGGCGTCGTGGTGAAGGAGGGCGAGGACCTCTCCCTGGATGGTTCCGCCGGCAACGTCTACGCCGGCCGGCTGCCCACCAAGGACCCGGAGCTCACTGGCGACTTCGCCACCATCATGAAGTGGGCCGACGAGGTGCGGAGGCTCGGCGTGTGGCTGAACGCCCAGACTCCGCGCGACGCCGAGGTGGGCGCCCGGCTCGGCGCCGAGGGCATAGGGCTCGCCCGCACCGAGCGCATGTTCTACGAGGGCGACCGCATCACGAGCATGCGCAAGATGATCATGGCGAAGGACCTCGAGGCCAGGAAGGCGGCGCTCGCCGAGCTCCTCCCGCACCAGAGGAGCGACTTCGAGGCCCTGTTCAAGGTGATGAACGGCAAGCCCGTCACTATCCGCACGCTCGACCCGCCCCTCCACGAGTTCCTCCCGGTCGAGGAGCCCGAGCAGAGGAAGATGGCCGAGGCCCTAGGCGTGAGCCTTGAGGCCGTGAAGGCCAAGGTCGCCGAGCTCCACGAGTTCAACCCCATGCTCGGGCACAGGGGCGTGCGCCTGGAGATCACCTCGCCTGAGATCCCGGAGATGCAGGTCCGCGCGATCATCGAGGCGGCGCTGAACGTGAAGAAACAGGGGATCGTGGTGAAGCCCAAGATCATGATCCCGCTTGTGGGCCACAAGAACGAGATCCGGATAGTCGCGGACATAGTGCGCAAGACCGCCGAGAAGGTCTTCGAGGAGCGCAAGGACAGGATCGACTACGAGGTCGGGACGATGATCGAGGTCCCGAGGGCCTGCGTCACGGCGCACGAGATCGCGGAGGTCGCCGAGTTCTTCTCGTTCGGGACCAACGACCTCACGCAGGCGGGCTCGGCGTTCAGCCGCGACGACGCGGCCAAGTTCCTGAAGGTCTATCTCGAGAAGAACGTCTACGAGAAGGACCCCTTCGAGGTGCTCGACCAGAATGGCATAGGGGAGCTCGTGCGCATAGGCATCGAGCGCGGGCGCTCGACCCGGCCCGACCTGGAAGTGGGCATCTGCGGCGAGCACGGTGGCGACCCGGCCACGATCAAGTTCTGCCACCGCGTCGGCATGAACTACGTCTCGTGTTCGCCCTACAGGGTTCCGATCGCGCGCCTTGCGGCGGCGCAGGCGGCGCTGGAGGAGAAGCTCGCGGCCAAGGCTGCAGGCGTAAAAGCGGCCAAGAAGAAAGGCGCTCTGAAGCAGGAGAGGGGGCGGAGATGATGCCCGGCGACGAGGATGATGACCAGCTGCTCGGCTCGGAAGACGAGGAAGAGGAAGACGAGGCGGCACTGGACGAAGAGGAAGAAGAGGAAGAGGAGGAAGACGAAGAGGAAGAGGGGGAGGAAGAGGAGGAAGAAGAGGAAGAAGAGGAAGAAGAAGCCGAGGAGGAACCGGAGGCAGAAGAAGAACTGGAGGATGTCGAGCCCGTCGAGGAGGAGCAGATTGAAAAGGAGGAGCGAGCCCCTGCGCAGGCGAGCCTCTTCGACTCCGGTGTAAGGCCCTCAGCGGCTGCAACTCAAACCTCCTCTGCGCCCAAGGCTGCCCCTTCGGTTGCGAAGCCGGCCAAGCCCAGGAAGGCCGCGGCGAAGAAGACGGCCCCGAAGAAGAAGGCAGCAAAGAAGGCAGCGAAGCCCAAGGGGGCGAAGAAAAAGAAGAGGGGGAAGTAAGCTCCGAACCGCTCCGCCAGCCGGCTGAGCGGCGTCTTGCTGCCGTGTGCGGGGAGCGGCGGCGACAAAGGTTCTGCGCTCGCGGGGCGGGGCGATCAGGCCTCGCCCCGTTTCGTCGGTGGGCACGGTCCAGTCTGACGACTATCGACCGGGACGGGTGTTGCGTGGGTGAGGCTCCGCTGCGCGAGTCGTGGCTGCGCAGGACGTTCATTCATGCGCGCGGTGTGGGCAGGGAGCTCGAGCGCAGTCTCTGGGCGTCGGGCGTCACCGACTGGGAGTCGTTCAGGGCGGCACCCAGTATCAGGGGCGTGGGGCCCGCCAGGCGCCAGGCCATATTGGACGAGATCGCCCGGTCCGAGGAGCGCCTCGCGCGCGGCGACGCCCGCTACTTTGCAGAGCTCTTGAGCGCAGGCGAGGCCTGGAGGCTCTGGCCGGACTTCCGCTCTCGCACCGCGTTCCTCGATATCGAGACGGACGGCGGTCCCCCCGGGCGAGCCGTGACGCTCGTCGGCGTCTACGCGGGGGGCCGCGCAGAGCTCTTCGCCCGCGGCGTGAACCTCGACGACCTCCCCGCGGCGCTCGAACCGTTCGATGTCTGGGTCACGTACAACGGCCTGCGGTTCGACGAGCCGTACCTCCGTGAAGAGTTCGGGGAGAGGATCCGTCCGTCGGCCCACATAGACCTGATGTACGGTCTGCGCGCGGTCGGGCTCCGCGGGGGCCTGAAGGCGATCGAGCAGGAGCTCGGCGTCCCGAGGCCGGAGGCCCTGCGCGGGCTCGACGGTTGGGACGCAGTCAGGCTCTGGGGCGAGTACATGTCAGGACGCACGAACTCGCTCAGGGTGCTCGCCGAGTACAATCTGCAAGACGTGCTCAACCTGGAGCCTCTCCTGGCGGAGTGCGCTGCTCGACATGCGAGGAATCGCGGCATGCCCTTCATGAACGTGGAAAGCGCCGCGTCTCCCCAGGTCCGCTCCTCCGCCGCGGCGAGGGCCCTGGAGCGGCTGGGGGCGCTCGGGGGATTCTGGTAGCCGGCCGCCGCGCCGGTCCGTACTGCGCCGTCGAAGTTAGGCCGCGGACGCCGTATGTGCTGCGGCAGGAGATCAAGGGCGCCGAACCGGAATACCAGCAGCGAAACGCCCGCACAAGTTTGGGAAGCGCCGGGCCGATCGGCAACAGTGAGGTGGGCGCTCCGGAAAGCCGGATTGCGAGGCCCTGGAGGGCCTTGCTCTGACGCCCCGGGTCTTCAAACCTCGGAACCCGGTACTTGAATATGTGCTCGACCGGCCCGGCATACGTACACTAGCCCACGCGAAGCTTCGCGTCAAGCACGGACCTCCTTGACGTGGTCCGACCGAGCACCTAGCATCTGCTCCGAGGAACGCGGCCGAGGCCGCGAGGGAGTCGATCGCTCCGGGATTCCCCGCGGCAGGGCCGGGAGGACCCGGAACACCAGAGATGCAACTCACCCTCGCCGAAAAGCTCCTCTCCCGCAGGCTCGGCCGCGAGGTCCGCGCGGGCGAGGTCGCGGTCGTGCCGGTGGACCTCGCGTTCGCCCAGGACGGCACCGGTCCCCTCGCGGTCAGACAGATCGAGGCCCTGGGCGCCAAGGGCCTGGCACGCCCCGAGCGGACGGTCTTCTTCTGCGACCACGCGGCCCCCTCTCCGCGCAGGGAGCTCTCGAACGACCATCTGTTTCTGCGGATGTTCGCGAAGAGGACCGGCGCGCGGGTCTTCGACATCGAAGAGGGCGTCTGCCATCAGGTCGTGGCCGAGTCCCTCGCGGCCCCCGGGGAGGTCGTGCTCGGCGCCGACTCCCACTCCTGCACGGCGGGGGCGCTCGCGGCCTTCGCGACGGGGATGGGCTCGACGGACATCGCCGTCGCCATGGCGCTGGGCAAGACCTGGCTCCGCGTGCCGGAGACGTTGCGCGTCGAGGTGACGGGCGAGCTCCCCGAGCTCGTCACGAGCAAAGACGTGTCCCTGGAGCTCATCGGACGGCTCGGCGCCGAGGGCGCGAATTATATGGCCCTGGAGTTCACCGGGCGGGCCGTGCGTTCGATGAGCATGTCGTCGCGGCTCACCCTCTCCAACATGGCGGTCGAGTGCGGCGCGAAGGCGGGCCTGGTAGCTTCCGACGAGACGACCAAGGCCTTTCTCGCCGAGCACGGCCGCGAGGGCGCGTTCGTCGAGCTCGAGCCCGACCCCGGCGCGAGCTACGCGCGCACAGTCGAGATCGACGCCTCCGCGCTCACCCCGCGCGTGGCCCTGCCACACCAGGTGGACAAGGTCGTGCCGGTCTCCGAGGCGAACGGGCTGGCGGTGCAGCAGGTCTTCCTGGGCTCGTGCACGAACGGGAGGATAGAAGACCTCGAGCTCTTCTTGAGGGTCGTCGGCCGCAGGAAGAAGGCGAGCGGCGTCAGGGTGATCGTGACCCCGGCCTCGCGGAAGGTGGCCCTCGAGGCCGCGCGGCGCGGCATCCTCGCGAGGCTCGTCGAGTTCGGCGCCTGCGTCACGGCCCCCGGCTGCGGCGTCTGCGTGGGCGTCCACGGAGGCGTCCTCGGGGACGGCGAGCGCTGCGTCTCCACGTCCAACAGGAACTTCAAGGGGAGGATGGGCAATCCCGACTCCGAGATAGTGCTGGCGAGTCCGGCGACGGCCGCTGCGGCGGCGGTGACCGGAGCCCTGTGCGACCCGAGGGAGATCGTCTAGATGGCCGAGAAGCCTTCCATCGACGTGACCCAGCAGGTGGCGCTCGGGGCCGGCGTGCCCCCCGAGCGCGACGTCACGAAGGAGGTCTTCGATCTCGTCTCGGAGGCCGCGGACGTGCTCCAAGAGCGCTCTGAGAGGCGCGGGGTGCTCGTCGTCGTGGGCCATTTCGCCTCCATAGGAGAAGTGAAGGGCGCGCGCCTCCTCGGCAAGAATCCATTCGAAGGGCAGTACGTCTCCGCCGGCGACAAGGTCTTCCAGCGAATGCTCCTCCAGGACAACTCTCTCGGCGACGGGGCGGTGATCGTCGACGCCTCCGGCCAGATCCTCGGCGGGCGGGTCTACCTCGTCGTCGATCACCCGGAGGTCGAGATCCCGCCCGGCAGCGCCACGAGGCACTTGGCGGCCGCCTCGGCGAGCCTCAGGAAGGACGTGGAATCGGTCATCACGCTCTCGGAGGAGACTAACATAGTTCGCCTGTTCCGCGGTGGACGGGTCGTGGAGACGCACGACCCGGCCTCGGCGACGCGGTCCAAGAAGTCGCGGAAGACGACGATGCTCAAGACCGCGGAAGTGCTCCAGAAGCTCGCCGAGAGGGCCGAGGAGGGCTCCAGGGGCTCCTCCTCGGGCGACGCGGGCCAGTCGAAGAAACAGGGGGCATGAGTGAAGGGCCGGGCCTGGAAGCTTGGCGACCACGTGAGCACGGACCTGATCGCACCAGGGAGGCTGTTCCACTTGAGGAGCAACCTACCGGAGCTCGCGAAGCACGTCTTCGAGGACGCCGACCCGACCCTGGCCTCGAAGATCCGGCCCGGCGACATCGTCGTCGCGGGGGTCAACTTCGGCTGCGGCTCCTCGCGCGAGCACGCGCCGACGATCATCAAGCTCGCCGGCGTCGCGGCGGTCGTGGCGAGGAGTTTCGCGCGGATCTTCTTCAGGAACGCAGTCAACATCGGCCTGCCCGTCGTCGTCGCCGACACGCGCGGGATCGAGACCGGCGACACGCTCGAGCTCGACCTGGCGCAGGGAAGGCTCAGGAACGCCACGAGGGGGACCGAGGTCGCCTTCCCGCCCCTGCCGCCCTTCATGAGGAAGCTCCTGGAGGAGGGCGGGCTCCTAGAGCACATCAAGAGGCACGGCGACTTCGCCGTCGGCTGAGGGCGGGGCCGGAGCCGCCTCGCTTGGCCACGCGACCCAGGGGGCGACTCGTGCGGACGATCCGCGCCGAGGAGATCGCCGAGGCCGTGCGCCGCGCGGCCCTCGAGGCGGCCTTCGAGCTCGACCCCCGCGTGCTGCGGCTCCTCGAAGAGGCGCGGGCGCGCGAGGAGTCGCCGCTCGGGCGTGAGATCCTCGAGGAGCTCATCGAGAACGCCCGCATCGCATCCGAGGAGCGGCGGCCGCTCTGCCAGGATACGGGCCTCGCCGTGGTCTGGGTCGAGCTCGGCGAAGAGGTCTGCCTGGAAGGAAACTCCCTCAGAGGCGCGGTAGACGAGGGCGTACGTCGCGCCTGGAGCGAGGGCTCCCTGCGCCCCTCCGTCGTCCTGAACCCGCTCGACCGCCGGAACACCGGCGACAACACCCCGGCGCTCCTGCACGTGGAGCCGGTCCCCGGCGACCGCGTGCGCGTCCGTTTCATGGCGAAGGGCGGGGGCTCGGAGAACCAGTCGCGGCTCGCGTTCCTCAAGCCATCGGAGGGCCGCGCGGGCGTGGTGCGTTTCGTCGTCGAGTGCGTCTCCGCCGGGGCGGCCTCGGCATGTCCGCCCGTCATCCTCGGAGTGGGTCTCGGGGGCACGGCCGAGGAGGCCTGCCGGCTCGCCAAGCTCGCCCTCTTCAGACCGCCCGGCGAGCGCTCCCCCGACGCTCTCGCCGCGACCCTCGAGCAGGAGATCCTCGACGCCGCGAACCGCACGGGGATAGGGCCGATGGGGCTCGGCGGGACCGTGACCGCGCTCTCGGCGGCGGTCGAGCTCGGGCCCTGCCACATCGCCTCGCTGCCGGTGGCGGTCTCGCTCGGTTGCCATAGCCATAGAACCAGGAGCCTCGAGCTATGAGCGGGCCGAGGCGCATCAGCACGCCGCTCGACGAGAGGACGCTCCGCTCGCTCGCCGCCGGGACGCGCGTGCTCCTTTCGGGCGAGGTCTTCGCGGCCCGCGACCAGGCCCACATCAGGATGCTCGACGAGCTCCGGAGCGGCGCCGGGCTCCCCTTCGACCCGCGCGGGGCGGCGATCTACTACGTCGGCCCGACGCCCGGCGCAGGCGGCCGCCCCGTGGGCTCGGCCGGTCCCACGACGAGCGGTCGGATGGACTCGATGCTGGAGCCGCTGCTCGCGGCCGGAGTCCGGGCGACGATCGGGAAGGGACCGCGCTCGGGGCCCGCGAAGGCCGCGATGAGGCGCTTCGGGGCGATCTACCTCGCGGCGACCGGCGGGGCGGGGGCGCTCCTCGGCTCCCGCATCGAGCGGGCGGAGATCCTCGCCTATGAGGACCTGGGTCCCGAGGCGCTGAGGCGTCTGGTGGTGCGGGAGCTCCCCCTCGTGGTGGTGGTCGACACCGAGGGCCGCGACCTCTGCGAGGAGCTCCCGCCGCGGTTCCGGCGGGCGTAACGTTTCTCCGTGCCCAGGCTGGAGGGCCGTCCCAGCCAGCCGGCCTGTGGGCCTCGCGCGCACCTGGAGGGCTTCGCCCGGCTATTCTACAAGGAACTCGATCAACATCTCATCCTGGGGTCGCCCGAGGCCGCGCGGGCAGCTTCGGAAGCCCCGGGTTCACTTCACCCGGCTTGTAGACGGAATCGTAGAGCGACTTGATCCAGGGATTGTACCAGTCGCCGAACCAGCCGCGGAAGAACATGCTGTCTCCCGCGCGCAGGCCGTCGAGGATCTGTTCCTCGAGCTCCTCGAGCTGCTCGCGTGGCAAGTTCACGACATAGGATACGCTGAACGCCTGCGGGAAGAGCCTCCGGATGGAACCCCTGGTCATGACTGGGCTGAAGGGCGGCTGGAGATAGCACGAGGTGTAGGCGTATTGCGCGGGGGCCGAGGCAAACTCGGGTATGAGGAGGACGTCCGGGTGCCTCCGAAGGACCTCGCGCCAGACGCGGCACTCGAGGAGCGTCCATTTGAACTCCTGGTTCTCGCCGACCTGTCTGTGGACGCCGTTCGTGTCGACGTAGAAGATGGTCGCGCCCCAGCGCTTCTTCGCGTATTCGATCTTGCGAGAGAGCCGCTCGGCGACGGGGTAGAATCGCCACCACGGGAGTCCCTCCGGCCAGATGGCGGAGAAGTCGTCGCCGAGCGGGTTCCTGTCCGGGCCGTGGGACCCCGTGCCGTGGTCCCACTGCTTCTTGTCCTTGTCGAAGTAGACCTGCGTCGGGCGGAGCGTGCAGCCCACCTTGAAACCCGCCTGCTTGAACTTGGCGAAGAACTCGTCGTATATCTCGTCCGCCTCGGGCGCGAGGAACTTCGCGAGGCGGGGGTCGCCGATGTAGGTGGTCGGGTGCGGGTTCTCCTCACCCTCTAGGTTCCACACCACCATGCCCTGGGCGTTCGTGCGCCTGAGCTCGCCTATCGAGCGTTCGGCGTACTCGAGGAATAGCCTCCTGAGCTCGCGCTTGCCCTCGGGCGTCCTCACGTCCAGGGCCTTGTTGTTGAACCAGTTGCGGGGGTTGTTCTCGGGGCCCTTTCCGGAGGGGATAAAGAGCGCCCCCACCGGGCGCCTGTCATCCCAGACCAGGCCAGGCGAGTGGTGACGCCGGAAGCCATCCAGGACATCGGCGACGATGTCGTCCGTCGGCGTGCCCGCCTTCGCAAACCTGAACGAGAACCTGAGAGTGACCGCCTTCCCGGGCTCCACGCGGGGGTATCCCAGGGGCGGGTATTCGACCCCGTTCGGCGAAAGCGCGTTCACGCCGCCCGCGACGACGAGGTCGTAGACACCCTCGCTCGGGCCCTTCTTCAGGCCGAAGTGCATCGCCGGCTCGAACGTCTCCGAGACGAGCGCGGCCTTCTCTGTCATCTCCGCGCGCTTCCCAGGGGGAGGCGCCTTGCCGAACGGCACCGCAAGGACGACGAGGTCGTCGAGCGTGCTGCGGAGGTCCGGCCCGAGCGAGATCCCCTCGCCCTCGGGCGAGCCCTCGCCCCAGTCGAAGTCGATCCTCGGGTCCGTCCGCGCGAAGCGCAGGGTCTTGAGCTCCATATCGGAGAAGTACTCGCCCTTCAGCCCCGTCCCCTTCCCGGCCGCGCCCGGGAAGAGCTGCGAGGTCGGTACGACCTCCTTCTTCTGGCTCGCGCTCGACCACATGAGCTGAGCGACTGCGCCGCCGGTGTTCTCGTAGTACTCCATCTTGATGTCGTATCGCCTGCCGGCGGCGAGGCGGACCGTCCCGCTGTGCTCCGTCGGGGCCTGGTTCACCCACTTGTCGACGATGAGCTTGCCGTCGACCCAGAGCCTCACGCCGTCGTCGGTCCTCGTATGGAAGGTGTAGTCCTCCGAGTACCGTGGCTCGATCTCGCCCGTCCAGCGGGCCGAGAACTTGTCCGACGCCATCGGGAGGGCGGGGAACGCGAGCGCGCCGAGCGTCATCTGGAAGTCGGCGAGCGCGCGCTTCGACCGGTTCGAGATCGTGACCGCGACATCGAGCCTGTCCGGCCCGGGCGCGTACGCGAAATCGACGGAGCCCCAGTCGTAGGCGTACGAGAGGCGCTTCGCGCCCGCGTCGAAGGACGCGCGCGGCGCGGAACCGTCCGCCTTCTCGAAGGCGTACTGCCTGAGGCCGTGCTTGTCGAGGGACGCCGTCTCGAAGACAAGCCGGCCCACCGAAGGCGCGCCCCTGCCGAGGACGTCGATCCCGGCCCACCGGAGCGCTGCGAGGCCGTCCGCGCCGAACCGGACCTCGAGCTTCCGCTCCGCCTCGGCCGCGCCGCCCACTCCCGCGAGGAGCATCGCAAGCGTGCACGACGCGACGGCGGCCCGGCACGCGCCACCCGTACGAGGTTTCCGAGCGCCCACGGTCTCCCCCCGATCCTATGACGCCGCCCGCGGCAGCCGGGCCGCGCACCGGGCCTCCGTCCGCCTGAACCCGAGCGGGGCTCTGTTGCGCAAGTTGTAGTTGGTCGGGAGAGGTTGACAAAGATTTTTCGGTCGGCAGCCGACAAATCAATCAGGTCCGAGGGGCTGCGAGGCTGCCATGGCCAAGGTCCGCTACCGGGCGCGCAACTGGTCGGAGTACAACCGGGCGCTGGTCAACCGCTACCGCCTGGAGGTTTGGCTGTCGGAGGACGTGGCGCGGGGCTGGTACGCCCGCCCCACCGGCCGTCGGGGGCGGCAGCCGGTTTACAGCGATCTGGCGATCACCTTCTGCCTGACCATCCGGGCGCTTTTCGACCTGCCGCTGCGGGGCTGCCAAGGATTGTTGGAGTCGGTATTGTCCGACACGGGTTTGCCCGTGCCGGACTACAGCGTGATGTGCCGCCGTGCTCCGGGGTTGGAGGTCTCTGCCCTCGGCCCTGCTCAGCGACTCGTTGTCTGGCAGATGATTGCGCCGGAGACTTCCACGATTTCGTTTAATGCATATCGTCACTTGACAATCTCTCCTCGCGGCGACTCCCGCGCTGAGCGACGTGGTGCGGGCACCCCGCCACGACGACCCTGGCGAGCCTGGGCATGGCGACGTAGAGCGCGCAGGCCGCATGTCGACTGAAATCGGTGAACGCCCCCGGAATCGCCCGCCGGACGGAACGAGCGTCGGCTGGGCTCGGCGCTCTCGGCCACCTCGTGGGGCGGGCAGCAGTGCGAGATGTGCCTGCGGGCGCTGGTCCACAACCTCATGATCCTCAAACGTGCCGGATGAGGTTTCTAACCGAGCAGAACAAGGTCATTCAGTTCTCCATCCGAAGTCGCCGACGTATGCCCGAGCGACACCGGCCGCGATACGACTGTGTTCGCCGTGCACGACTGGCGGTGCGACGCAGTACTCGCCGCAAGAGCCGCGCCGGCGACGCGTCCGTTTTGCCGCCCCCGGACGAGGTGCCGCGTCGCGCGCTTAGGCCGGCCATCCGGCCGGGGTCCCGCGCCAAATCGCAAGGGAGGTGAAGCGGCGCCTCGGTGCCGTCCGGCATCCGGCTTCCCGCCGGGAACTCGCTTGACACCCGCGCCGGAACTAGCATACATCTAGAGTAGAGGGCAGGCTGCCGCCCAGGGTCCGAACGGATCGGTAGAGGCTCAGGACAGAGGAATCGCTGTTGTCGCCGCGCGGGGAGATCGTCTTTGACCTGAAGGGCCTCGCCGTCGAGCGGATCCGCTCGGGCGGCGAGGTCGTGTACGCCTTCAGGGGGAGCTGCCGGGCCTCGGAACCCGAGTTCGCGAGCGGGCTCGACGCCCTCCGCCGCAGGATGCTCGCGGAGAGCGCCCCCCTGCTCCTCGACCTGCACGGACTCGATGTCGCGAACTCCCTCTTCGTGGGGCTCGTGGCCGCCCTGATGACGCACCTGGATTCGAAGGGGAGGCGCCTGGGAGTGACAGGTGCGTCGAGGCAGGTCGAGGACCTCCTCGGGATCGTGGGCCTCCTGGGGGCCCTGGACGTGAGGGATTAGCAGCATTCGGGAGACAGGTTTGGCGACGCCGGCGAAGAACCTGAAGCAACTGGTCGCTGAGCTCGTCTCGCGCGACCCGCGCTTCCGGTCGCTCGCGCCCGGGGTGGGCGTGCTCTGCCCCTGGTGCGCCGGCCCGACCTTCGGGGATGTGTCGGGCGAGGCCCTCGTCGAGGCCGTGATCGCCCACCTCGAGGAGGGGTGCCCCTCCGCGCGCGGGGACCCCGCTTCCCCGATGCTCGCCGTCGTAGCCCTGGACCAGAAGGCCAGGTTCCTGCATCTCAAGCGGAGATTCTCGACGGAGGTCTGCTTCAGGGTCTTCGGGCCCGAGGGGAACTGGATCTGTCCCTACTGCGGAGACCCGCAGCAGATCTCGTCCACAGGCCCAGACGGCAAGCGCCTCTCGACGGACCATCTCGTCCACGCGATCGGGCGCCACCTGGGCAGGTGCTTCCCGTACCAGGAGCGTCCGGGCTCGCCCATGACCGTCGAGCAGCTCAAGGACCGCATCGCCGCAGCGGCCAGGCAGAAGAAGCTCACCGAGCAGGTAGCGGAGCTCATGAAGACGAACCCCGTCATGCAGTTCCGCGACGCCGGCGACCGCTGGGTCTGCCCGTTCTGCAAGCAGGCGGTCGAGTACGTGGACATGTCGACGCCGCTCCTCCGCGAACACGCGGCCCCCACGCAGGTTGCGAAGCACCTCTCCGACGACTGCCCCGAGGCGAGGCGCAATCCCACGCTCACCGCCACGGAGGAGGAGATGCGGGCGGCCGTGGAGGCGCTGAACGCCCGGGCCCCGACGCGGCCGAGGGTCGTCAAGGAGGCTCGAGCGGCGCAAAAGGACGAGACGGCCTATCTGAAGTCGCTCCGCGCGGAGGTCCTGACGCTGCGGGACGAGGTCAAGCGCAACCAGGAGCTCGCGCAGTCGCTCGAGCGCGCTCGCTCGGTCCAGGCCAGGATGCTCCCGAGCAAGCTCCCCAGGGTCCCCGGGTACGACTTCCACGCCCTGTTCCGCTCTTGCGAGCAGGTCTCCGGGGACTTCTACGATGTCTTCGAGATCGGCGGCGGCCGCCTGGCGATCGTGATAGGAGACGTTTCCGGGCACGGCCTGGAGGCCGCGCTCGTCATGGGCATGGTCAAGAAGGCGTTCAATGTCCGCGCCAAGGAGGACATCTCCGCTGCGGCCGTGATGCGCAAGGTGAACGCGGACATCTTCCCGGACCTGAAGCAGGGGACCTTCATCACCGCGGCCTTCGCGATACTGGACCCGGCTCGCAACAGCCTGGCGTTCGCGAGGGCCGGTCACAACCCTGCGCTCCTGCTGAGGGCGTCGACCGGGGAGGTGCAGTCCGTGGCGCCTGCGGGCATGATGCTCGGCATCGACCGGGGCCCGCGCTTCGACAGGGCCCTCGAACAGGCCAAGATCGAGCTCGCCCCCGGCGACCTCCTGGTGCAGTACACCGACGGGGTCACCGAGGCGATGGACCCCGCCGACCAGGAGTTCGGCCTCGCGAGGCTCACGGAGGCGATGGCCAGGGCGGCGCGCTCCTCCGCAGCCGCCGTGACCACGGAGATCGTGAGCTCCGTCGAGCGCTTCGCCGGTCCGCGAAGACAGGAGGACGACATCACGCTCGTCGTGGTGCGCAGGGAGCCGGTCGCCGGGACGTGAAGGCTTGCCGCGCGGGGCCCTGGAGCCGACCGGGCCGGCGTATCTCCTGATTAAGTGCGCTCGCGCGTGCGCCCTAGTCCTCCGTAAATAGGACTCAGTGACCTTGCCCGGGGCAGAACTTGCTTGACTGGCCCCCGGGGCGGGTTACTTTGTTGCTATCCGAGCCCGGGGGTTTTAGCGTCGGCAAGGGAAGGGAGGCGTGTCTATGGGTGAGGTGAGGGCCGGTCCGGCTGGAGGTGACCAGGCGCAGGCCGAGAGGAGATTCCTCTTCGCCACCTGCTTCGTGTCCCTGGTCGCTACGTCTTTCGCCTTCGTGATGCGCGGATTTCTGATCGACCAGTGGCAGGTCGAGTTCGGCCTGAGCGAGACCCAGAAGGGCGAGATACTCGGTGCGGGGCTCTGGCCCTTCGGCCTGAGCATCGTGCTCTTCAGCCTGTTCATCGACAGGGTCGGCTACGGCAAGTCGATGATCTTCGCCTTCGTCTGCCACCTGGTATCGGTCGTTCTCTTCGTCTCGTCCTGGGGCTACTGGCCGCTCTACATAGGATCGCTCCTGTGCGGCCTGGCCGCCGGCACCGTCGAGGCGATCACGAACCCCGCCATCGCCTCGGTCTACCCCAAGGACAAGACCAGGATGCTCACGCTCTTCCACGCGGGCTGGCCCGCGGGGATCGTGCTGAACGGCATCATGATCCAGCTCCTCGGGGAGGTAGGTCTGACGATCCCGTGGCGGTACCTGGTGTTCCTGCTCCTCATCCCGGTCATCGCCTACGGCGTAATGCTCCTCAAGGCGAAGTGGCCCGTCTCTGAGCGCGTCGCTGCGGGCGTCCCCTACAAGGACATGCTCGCGGAGGCAGGCGCCCTGGGGTGGCTCATCGTCATCTACCTGGTCGCCTCCGAGGTGGGCCGGATCTGCGGCCGGCCCCCGCTCCTCGACACCACTTTCTTCGACCTGCCCTCCTGGGAGTTCACCGCGCTCATCGTCGTGACGACGGGGCTCTACTACTGGTACACCAGGTCGCTCGGCCGCTGGATGTACATCTTCCTGCTCCTCGTCATGATCATCCTCGCGATCACGGAGCTCGGCACCGACACCTGGATGAAGGAGCTCATGGTGCCCTCGATGGGCAGACTCAGCTTCCTGATGCTGATCTACAGCGCCTCGGTGATGCTCATCCTGAGGCTCGCGATCACCCCGGTCCAGCGCGCCCTGGGCAACCCGCTCAGGATCCTCCTCGTGAGCGCGATCATGGCGACGATCGGCATCTTCTGCCTCTCGTGGGCGGAGGGCGCGTTCCTGATCCTGCTGTTCGGGCTCATCTACGGGATGGGCCAGTGCTACTTCTGGCCGATGACGCTCGGCCTGGTGGGCGAGCGCTTCCCGAGGGGAGGCGCGCTCACGCTCAACGCGGTCGCGGGCGTCGGGATGCTCGGCGTGGGCATCCTGGGCTCCCAGATCATGGGCTTCTGGCAGGACAAGGGCATCGACAGGCAGTTGCGCGCGGCCGACCCCGCCGTCTACGAGCGCCTGGTCTCGAAGGACGAGAAGACGAGCATCTTCGGGAGCTACAGGGCCCTCGACCAGACGCAGGTGAACAACATCAACGACAAGGTGGCCCTCTTCGAGTACCGGCGGGATGCGGCCGACACCTCAAAGCTGCTCGAAGACGCGAAGTATGGGACCCTGGTGCGGAACGCCTTCAATCACCTGGTCCGCGAGCCCGGCGACGTCAGGGTATACACCACAGAGGAAATGCACAAGAAGCTGGAGGAAAAGGGAATACTCATCGGCGAGGAGGAGTACAAGGCGCTCCAGAAGGACAAGAAGCTCGTAGAAGAGGCCAGGTTCGCGGCCAAGAAGCTCGCGATGGCCCGCGCCGCGGCGCTCCCGGCGATCCAGGCCGTGTGCTACCTCGCGCTCATCATCTACTTCAAGAAGCGCGGCGGCTACTCGATCGTGTCGCTCGAGACCGGCGGCGGGGGCGCGGGGAAAGCATAGCGCCGGCCGGCTGTCTGTCGGAGCTCGACCAGAAGGGGCGCAGGGGGGCCTGGGCGGCCTTCCTGCGCCCCTCGCGTATTGGGACGGGCGCGAGCCTCGGATGAGGCCTGCGAGCGGCTCGGGCGGAATCGGGGAACGGGTGGCCCCCAGCGAGGCTTAGTGAGGCTCGGACGCGTCGGGGTCATGGGGTGGCAGACGCAGCCACACGGAAGCCGAAGGTGCCTCGGTGCTCCCAAGGCTCCTCCGCGCCGCGGTTCGCGGAGCGGCAGCCCCGCGGGCCGTGGATGATCGAGCCGCCGCGCCTTGCACGATACGCCTATCGGGTTGACGAAGAGGCCTGCGAGGCGGCCGTGGTGAAGCTCCTCGAGAGGGAAAAGGCCCTGCCCGCCCGCTCAGGCGTCGCGGATGGCCAGCACCAGGACCTCGCGCGTCGATTGCGTCAGGCGCGACCTCTCGTCGAGCCTGAAAGGCGCCAGCCACACGATCGGGCCTTCTGCGCCGGCGGCGACCACGACCGTCCGCTCGCGCTCGGGGCGGGGGATCTTCGCATCGATCAGGAAACGCTTCACGCTCCGCGCGCCGGGATAGCCGAGCGGACGGAACACGTCGCCCGGCCTGCGCGACCTCGCCACGAGGCGCTTGGGCCGTCCCAGTCCCTCGTAGTCCGCCCACTCCTCGGTCGAGGCGGGGTCCCGGAGGCGCGGAGGCCCTTCCTGCGCGGGTCGCGCGAGGACATGCGCGGAGAGTATCCGTCCGTCTGGGAGCGCGACCTGTCCCGGGATGTCGAACTCTACGAGCCACGGCCGCCTTTCTGCGCGCCTCGCCTGCGAGGCCTCCGGAGGAACGAGTTCGAGCGACGTGCTTCCGGCCACCGCGCGCCAGCCTCCCGGAAGCATCGCCACGCCCCCGCAGCGGAGCGCCGCTACGGCCGCCAGGTGGGCCGAGCCGAGAAGCGTCCCGCCCGAGACCTTCTCGAACGCGAGCCTGAGCGCCTCCGCGCGCACAGCCTCAGGAAGCGACCGCAAGATCTCGAGCGGGAGCGCGAGGGGCTCCCCCGGGCGAGAGGAGCCGATGAACGAGCCGCAGGCTGTGAGCGCCTGGCGCTCGAGCGCGTCCGCCGCGTCGCGCGCGAGTTCCGCCAGCCGGCAGAGGACCTCGGTCGCACGCGGCTGGAGCGTGCGGCGCACTAGCGGCAGGAGCTCGTGCCTGACCCGGTTCCTGCGGAAGCGCAGGTCTTGGTTCGACTCGTCCTCCCGGAACGTGACGCCGCGCGCAGAGAGAAACTCGAGGATGCTCGCGCGCGTCTCGCGGAGGAGGGGCCGCACGAGGCGCAACCCCGGCGCGAGTTCCCGCACCGGCCTCATCGCGGCGAGCCCTCTGATACCCGCGCCGCGGAAGAGCCTCAGGAGCACGGTCTCGGCCTGGTCGTCGGCGGTGTGACCGAGGGCGATCGTCCCGGCGGCGCAATCGCGCGCGGCTCTCGCCAGGAAGCCGTAACGCGCCTTGCGCGCCGCGTCCTCCACGGAGCGCCCCTCGGTCCTGGCGAGCGCTTTGACATCCTCCGAACCGGCGACGAAGCGGAGGCCCCTCCGCGCGGCCTCGCCGCGGACGAACTCGGCGTCGCGCGCGGCCGTCGCCCGCAGGCCGTGATCGAGATGCGCGACGACGAGTCTCGATCTGGCGGCGTCGCCCAGGAGCTCGGCCACGCACTCGAGCAGGGCCATCGAGTCGGGTCCGCCGGAGACGGCAGCGATGATCGCGCCCTCCGCGGGGAACATCTCGTGCTGCCCGGCGAACTCCCGGACGCGGGCGACGAGTCCGCTCATCGGCGGCCCCCGTCGGGCCTGACGCGGAGCCTCGCCGGCCAGAACCGCTCCGGCGCGCGCGCCTCCCTGAGTGCCCGGACGAGCCTCGCGCAGCTCTCGCACGCGCCGCACATGAGGGGCCCTTCTCCGTAGCAGCTCCAGACCGAGCGGAGCGGTGCCCCGAGCTCGACGCCGAGCCGCACGATCTCGGCCTTGTCGAGCCCGATCGTCGGGGAGACGATCCGTACGCCGGAGCGCGTCGAGAGCTCCAGGGCCCGCGTCGCGCGCTCGGCGAACTCGCGCGTGTTGTCGGGGAAGCTCGCGGCCTCCTCGCGATTGAAGCCCGCCACGACGGCCTCGGAGCGCACGCTCTCGGCCCAGGCGGCCGCGATGTTCACGAAGACGCCGTTCCGATTGGGCACCCAGACCGCAGCGGCGGAGGCCTCGGCGCGCGACGGGTCGTCGAGGTCGCGCCCCCGGACATGTGGCGGAGGCTCCGCGCCTCGGGTCATCGTCGGAGGGAGTAGCTCCGCGAACCACGGGAGCCGGACGAGCTTCCAAGGGATGCGTAGGGCCTTCGCGGCCTCGCGTGCGGCGGCGCACTCCATCGCCGCGGCGCGCTGGCCGTAATCGAAGGTGAGCGCGAGCGCCACGCCCAGCTCGCGCGCGGCTGCGGCAGTTGCGACCACCGAGTCGAGGCCGCCGGAGAGGAGCGCCACGCTCCGGCCGCCGCGCCGACCGGGGCGGGGGCGGCCCATGACCTGCTCCGCCTTCCGCTCAAGATGCGCCCGCGGCCCCCGGACCTTCGACGAAGTTCCTGATCAGCCTGGGGCCATCGGGCGTCAGGAAGGACTCCGGGTGGAACTGCACGCCTTCGATCGGGAGCTGCCTGTGGCGGATCCCCATGACCTCCCCCAGGTCAGTGCTGCGTGCGGAGACCTCGAAGCCCTCGGGGACGCCGTCCTCCGGGACTATGAGAGAATGGTATCTCGCCGCGACGAACGGGCTCGGCAGCCCTCTGAGCACGCCGCGGCCGTCGTGCGAGATCTCCGAGGTCTTGCCGTGCATGAGGCGCCCCGCCCGCACGACCTTTCCGCCGAAGGCGTAAGAGATGCACTGATGCCCGAGGCAGACGCCCAGGATCGGCACCTCACCCGCAAAGGCCCGGATGACCTCGTTCGAAACGCCGGCCTCGCGCGGCGTGCAGGGACCGGGCGAGATCACTATGCGCTCGGGGGCCAGCCTCGCGAGCTCGGAAACCGTGATGCGGTCGTTCCTGAAGACCCGCACCTCGCACCCGAGGACGCCCAGGGCCTGCACCAGGTTGTAGGTGAACGAGTCGTAGTTGTCTATGACGACGACCATGCGCAGCCCCGGCATTCGTCCGCCGCGCCGGCGGCTCGTCCGGGCCCGGCACGCGCGGCCTACTGGACCTCCTGCCACTCGTGGATCCAGGAGGACTCGATGACCCCCTTCTGGAAGTAGGACCTGACGATCCTGAAGGTGCCCGAGCCTATGCCGCACTCCGCACTTACGTCGGCGGTGATCACCTTGCGATCCCTCTCCTTGGAAAGCGCGTCGGCGATGGCTGCCGTCACCTCCTGGCGGACCTGGGCCTTCTGCTCGTCGCCGAGCTCGAAGCGCTTGACCTTGGCGAGCCTGGCCGGGTCGGGCATGAAGCTCTGGAGCCCGGGCTTGAGCGGTTCCGTGCCGTAGCCGATCGAGATGTCGCCGGTGAGCCCGCGTTCTACCTGCTCGAAGACCCTGTCCCACGCGATGTCCTCGAGGTCGAAGATGACCGGGAAGAACTTCGTCTGGTCGGGCTCGATCGTCCCCGAGAAGAAGCGGTCGCCGGAGAAGGGCTGGCCCATCTCCTCCATGACCTTGGCCTTGTAGATCGTCGACTTGCCGTCGTCCACGAACGGCACCTCGATCTCGACACCGAGCGCGCGCACCCGCACTATCGTGTCGAACTGCCGTATCTTGATGGTCTGGGGCTCCCCGCTGTGGTTCGTGAGGGCCACCTGGTACGCCCAGAGCGTCTTGGGGTCCTGACTCTCGCTCGCCGGTCTCGGGATCTTGAACTCGGGAGGCGGCGGGGCCACCTCGAGCTCTTCGTACCACATCCACATCCAGCGCCACTCCTTGCCGCGGTACTGGGCCGAGCGCTGGTTGGGGTAGAACTCGTCGCCGGGCCTCTCGAACTCTGCCACCAGGACCCTCTTCTGCCGCCTGTCGAAACGGTAGGTGTTGTTGAGCCCGTCCACGACCAGGGTCATCTTGTCCAGCTCCGGATCGGGAAGCGGGAAGATGGCCACGCCATAGCGGGTCTCGCCGGGCGGGATCGCCTGGACCGGCTCCGTGCCGCCCTCAGGGTTCTGCTTCACATACCCGACCAGGTCGAAGCTGGAGCTCAGCTCCCGGAACATGGAGCGCTCCACGTCCTGCTGAGCGATGAACCCGCCGAGTTCCTGGGTGAAGCGGAGATTCTCGCTCACGATCCAGAGCCGCGGCCCGATCAGCAGCTCCTTGTCGGTGCTGTTGGTGAGCGCGAAGGGGAGGGCCATGAAGACGTCGCGCGGCACCAGCCTCTCGGTCTGCTTGACGAAGTCCTTCTCCTCGGCGGCCGCGCGCGCGCCGAGCGGTCTCTCGATCTGCACGCGAGTCGGGCGCCAGAACCGGAAGTCCTCGGGCTTGAGCGTCCAGATGTCATGCTTGAAGTACGTGAAATGGTCTTCGCTCGGCTCCCAGATCCAGAGGTCCGTCTCGGCCCCCTTTTCGGGAATGCGGTCTACCACCTTGCCGGGCTGATCGGGTTCGACGGCCTCGTACTCCACGTCGCCCGTGCGCTGGAGCCCGCTCTCGAGCACGGTCTCCAGGGCCTTCCTCTGCTCGTCGAGCTCGGAGCGCGTCCTGTCCATCTCGCGGGCCTTCGCGCGCTTGAGCCGGGCGATCTCCTCCGCCCAGTGCGCGCGGCGCTCGGCGGCCTTCTTGTGGGAGAGCTCGACCTCGTCCGGCCCCGCCGCCGTTTTCCCCTCTGCCCGCGCGACCGGAGCACAGAAGGGAACCGACAGAACGACCGCCGCACAGAGCGAGCGCATCATCTTCCATCCCCTCCGCAACCGTCCGCTCCCACCGGCGGCAACGCCCTCCCGGCGGGCCCCCCCAGGCGGAGCATCGTAGGCGCGTCCCGTAGAACTGTCAAACCCCTTTGCTGAAAAGCAGGGTTGTTCAGTCCCCCATAGAGGACGTCCCCGGAATTCCCTCAGCTCTTGTCGAGGAGCTTCTCTATGTTTTCGCGCTTGCCGAGGACGATTATAGCCTCGTCCTCGGTGATCACGTGACTGGCGGGTGGCGCCAGGACCATCTCGTCGGACATGACCCGGTGCACGGCGATGACCTGCACGCCGTAGCGCGTCCGCAACTGAGAGTCGGCGAGCGACTTCCCCACCACCTCCTTCGGAGGGGCCACCTTTGCTATCGTGTAACCCGATGCGAGCGGGACGTAGTCCAGGATGTTCGACCATGTCAGGCTGTTCGCGAGCCTGAGCGCGATGTCGCGCTCGGGGAAGACGACCTGCTCTGCGCCGAGCCTCGCGAGGATCCTGGCGTGGTCCTCGGTGGACACCTTGGCTATGATCCGCTTGACGCCCAGCTCGCGCAGATGGAGCACGGCGAGCGTACTTGATTCGATCCCCTCGCCCAGGCAGACGACGACCGCGTCCATCTGGGTGAGGTCCAGCTTGGCCAGGGCCTTCTTGTCCGTGGCGTCGGCGATGACGACGGTGTTGAGCGTCTCGGCCAGGGCCTCGGCCTTGGACCTCTCAGAGTCCACGCCGAGGACCTCGCAGCCGTTCGCGCGGAGCTGCCCGGCGACGTAGCTCCCGAACCGGCCGAGCCCGATCACGGCGAAGCGTTTCATCCCGACCTCCCGCCTACCTGTCCGCCGCAGGTCTCGCGGAGCTCACGACGGACCCGAAGGTCAGTCCCTGACGCGGCAGTCGGCGCCTTGCGCGACACGACCGCGCTCGCGGACCTTCTCCCTCTCGAGCCTGAGCCTCTCCGGCATAGGGAGGAGTATCGGAGCGCCCTCCGACTCGTGCGGGCGCTCGGATGCGGGGCCGGGCCGGCCCGGCCGCGGTCGGAAGAACCGTTCCGCCCTGCGGCGCACGGCGTCGGCCTCCGCGTGCCAGGCTCGCGCGTCCAGGGAGCGCGCGAGCTCCCCCCACGCCCAGTGCAGCCGCTCAGGGGGGGCGCCGACCCACTCCAGCCGCTCGGCGATCCGTTGGAGCGCCGCCGTCCCTCTTCCCGACGAGCATTCCGGGGCCGCTCGGGCGCCGGACACGAGCGATGCGAAAAGCGCCCAGTCCTCGATCCGAGCGCCTGCGTATCTGGCGATCTCGTGGGCGATAGCGAGTGCGCCCAGGGCGTCACCGCGCGCCAGGGCCATCCTCGCGAGCGCCCCGCGGGCGCGCTCGCCCCAGGGCCCCGCGGGGTCGAGCGAGATCGCGAGCTCGAGCGACCTCGCCGCTTCGGCCGCCGCGTCCCCGGCGGGCGGACATGCGTCGGTCCATCCGGCGGCCTGCACGAGCGCCAAGCCGTGCTTCAGGGCGGCCTCCGCCCGATCGCTTGCGCGGAGCAGGCGGTCCGCGGCGGCGCGGAGGAAGAGCTCTCGCGCTTCCCCGATATCTCCTCGTAGGAATGCCGCGTCCCCGCGCGAAAGCGCCTCCGGCCGCGCCCGCTCGGGTCGGAGCGAGACCCGCACGGCGCGGACGAGTTGGCCTGGGCCGGAGGCGATCACGACCTCGGTCGCGGGCCCGGCATTGTCGTCGGTCCGGAAGACCTCTCTGAGGGCCGCGCACACGCCACCCGCAGATACCGACACGAGGCCGTCTTCGAACGCCGCGAGGAGCCTGTACCTACCGACGACGGCCCTCGCCTCGGACGCGAGGCGTGCCCCCCCTGGGGCCGAGGCGAACACCTCGGCGCCGCAGGCATCTATTCTCAGGCCGGCCTCTCGCCCTCGCCACCGGACGGAGAGAAACGTCTCCGCCGCGCGCTCGCCCGACCGACTGGAACCAGAGAGAGGCTCCGCCCAGACCTCCACTCGCGCGGCCGAGCGCGGCGCCCCGAGCCCGTCGCTCCTCACGGCGACGGCGAGCTCCCCGCGTTCGACGCACTCGATGCCCTCTTCGGCAAGCCGAAACTCCCCGGAGAGGACGCGCGCGGGCCCGGGCATGCGCCTGTCGCGGAAGGCCGCCTCGACCTCCCACGCCTTATGCATCGCGCGATCGGAGGCCCGGCCCTCGGCCGCGGCGGCGAGGAACGTCAGCTCCGTGGCTAGAAACAGCCCGAGCCACCTCTGCTTCTTCATCGGCGGATCGAAGTAGTAGCCGCAGGGGCCGTTCCGGGAGACGAGGTTCCGCTCCTCGATATCGCGCTCGTCCACGGGGAAGATCCGGCAGTTAAACCATCGCGTCCCGTGCCGGACGCAGGACGTCACCTCGCTCGAGTCATCCAGGAATGGGCAGTTGTACATGAGCCGGCAGCACGTGCCGCACCTGCGGCATTCTCCGCGCCTCCGGGCGAGGTTCCGCCGCACGTACGGGCGGTTGAATGTATGCAGATAGAAGCGCCTGAGTTTGCCGAGACCCAGCTTCAGGCGTACGAAGATGTTCAGAGTCGACACAAGATCCCCCCGGACACACTGGATCGTAGGGTGTTCTGCGCCGGTGTCAATCCATGGTCGGACCGGGGTTGCTGTCTCCGCTCGAGCTTCCGATACGTGAAAAGCTCTCCCCAGTGGGCTTCGCCGTCGCGAGCGCTACCGAAGGCGCGGCGCGGGGCTCGATCGCGATCGCCTTCCGAGCAACAGGCGCCGTTCGCAGAATGACGCCCCGGACGCCGTTGCGTCCACTCGACGCGCGCCATGACCGCCGCCGGCCGCCCCGCAGGCGCACGTCGCCTGCCCGTTTGCCGCCGCGATCACTATGAGGGACGCGCCTGCTCATCTCTCGAGGCGCGGCAGCCTCGAGCCTGCCTGCGTCCAGACCCGGAGGGGCCTGTCCTCGGGACCTGAGACCGCCGCGAAGACGCAGACCCCCAGGGCGATCCGAACGTCGGCTCCGTCCTCGCGGAGTTCGCCCGTCCGCACGCAGTTCCTGACGCGGTAGTAGAGGGTGATCGGGCTCGACTGGAGCCTCGCGTCCGAGGCCACAGCCGACGCCACCTGGGCGAGGTCCACGCCCTGGCCCGGCGAGCGCACGAGCCTGATCTCCAGGGCCGGCCACGTGGCCGTCCTGCCGAGCATGACGAAGGCTATCTCGTTCGCCGAGGCCGCGGCGAACCGCCAGCGGCATATCTCCTCCTGGGCCTCGGTCCTGGGCGCGGGGAAGAAAGTAGTCTTGAACACCCGCATCCTGTCGAGCGGAGGCGCGGCACCCACCTCCTGGTTGCGCTCGTAGATGGCGACGAGGGCGAGGCACTCGCCCCCCGGGTCCTGCCCGAGGCCGACCGGCGCGCTGTTCTTCCGCAGGTAGTCGAGCTCGCGTTCGGTGAGCCATTCCTCGAAGGGAGCGAGGTCCACCGGCCGGGGCTTGTGCTGGAGCGTCTTGGCGCGGGAGATGGCGACCTTGGCCCGCGACTGCGGCATCCACTTGCCGCAGGCGAAGACCATGGGATCGGAGGCGTCCTCCACGGCAGGCGCGAGGCTCTGGTAAAGGGGAACCTTCATCCCGGAGCGCCAGCGGAGGTCCGCGCGGCCCTCGGCGGCCAGCTTCGCCAGATTGGCGAACTCTACGAGCTGCGCGATCGACTCGTCGCTCAGCGACGACGTTCTCGCCGCCGGGGTCGGGGGCGTGCCGGACTCCGCCCCCTCCCGACGCAACGCGCTCGGCAAGGGTATGTGCCCGTCTTCGTTGCACTTGGCGCAACGTCGTATGCCGCTCGCGGAAACGCTCAAGGAAACCGTCACCTGCCTGAGGATGCTCCCCGTTCCCTGGCAGGCCGTGCACGGCCTCTCCTGGGTGGTGACCGTGCCCGTACCCAGCGCTGTCGTGCTGCGAGTCGCCACGCTCGTAGTCACCTTGCCCGTTCCGTTGCATGCGGTGCAGGGCTCGGGAACGCTTATCGTGTGGCTCTCGGTGATCGCGCCCCCTGGCCTCCTCAGGCAGACGGCGCAGTCCTTCACCCCAGTCCCCTTGCACGACTGGCAGGTCTGGGAAGTGGTCTTGGTTCCCCCGTGGCTGCTGTATGTGCGGGTCCTGATCACGCCCTCGCCCTTGCACGCCGAGCACTGGACGTAACCCTTGCCTTGGCAGACGTGACACGTGACATAGCCCACCCCGCCACAGACCTCGCAGGGGCCTTTCGGCGGCGCGGGCTCCGCGCGGGAGTCCTTGCCTGCGCCGCCCTTCGCGATCGAGAGCAGCGACGCGATGGTGTGGCCGGTGGACCGCTCGAGCCTCCTCGAGAGCATCTCGACTGCCGCCCGGTCGGGCAGGGCATCAAGCTGCGCCAGCTTGGAGGCGGCCGCCGAGGCGTTGCCCTGTGCGATCATGTAGATCGCCTCCGACAGGGCGACGAGGGCATCCCTGGGGATCTCGCCCTGTTCCTCGCGGCTCTCGAGCAGGGCCTCGACCGCCGCGGTGAGCGAGGGATCTGCGAGCGCGGCCCGGACGAGGAGCTCCTTCTTCTCACCCGGGGTCTGCGCGAGGAGCGCGAGCTGGTGGTACGCCCTGCCGGCCCAGTCCGGGTCGCGTGCGGCGACTCGGAACGCGACCTGCGCGTCCGCCTTGCGGTCGCTGTCCACCTCGACCGACCAGAGCCCCACGTAATAGGCGAGGGCGCCGCCTTCGGCCCCGGCCGCCTCGGCCGCGGCCTCGTAGATCTCGACCGGCGAGACGGACGGGTCTATGGACGCGATCTCGCCCTTCGGGAGCGTGCGCTCCCCGCCCCCGGCGGTGCGCACCGTGATATTAACGTCGTCCATGGCGAGGATGCGGCAGTTCACCCGCTTGCCGTCCTTGAGGACGATTATCTCGGCGGTCGCGCTGCGCGCGGGCGCGAGCGTCGCCGCGGCGAGCGTCGCACACATGACCCCTGCGAGGGTCGTCGAGAACTCACGGGGTCGGCTCGTGCTGCCCGGGGAAGACCACGGGTCGAGGGCCCTCCGCGCCGCCCGCGAGGCGTGCCGGCCCGGAAGAAGAGACCCCGGACAGGTACCAGGCCCGTGCGTCGCCCGGCGCGATCCTGAGATCATGGCTTCCCCTCCTTCATGACCACAGGGACCTGCCCCGCTTCCAGGAACTGGTGCGACAGGATGCGCGCCATGCCGAAGGCCGACGCCCTCGTCGAGCGGAGCTGCGCGAGCGGCTCCGCAGAGGCCCTGTCCTGCGCTGCGAGCTCGGCGAGCACTCCCCGCACCGCGTCGCGGAACATGAAACCGTTCGGCCCGGCGGCCACGGCCGCCGCCAGCATCTCCGTGAGGGCCGCGTCGGCGCATATGATGGTCTGGAGCTCGCCCGGCGAGGTCGCGAGCCGCGAGTTCATCCTCGCCAGGGCCATATCCACCTGGAGCAGGAGCTCGGAGCGCCTGGGATGGGAGGAGAGCCACGCGGCCACGATCATGACCTGCGCCCTCGCGGCGGCGGCCGCCTGACCTACGTGAGTGCCTGCGGAGGCCTGGGTGGCATATTCGGCCAGTATTTTGTCGATCTTGGGGCGGATCGCCTCCGGTGCGAGGGTCTTCGCGGCGTGGGCGCAGGCCTTGACGGCCCTGTCGCACTCGGCCCTGATCTCCAGAAAGGCATTGGGCTTGTCGATGTCCGCGGCCTGGTAGGCGACCCGCTTGAGCGCCCCCAGCTCGTCGCCGACGGGCTCGAGGCCCACTGTCCCGGACATGAGCGAGAAGGCCCGCGTCAGGCCCGCCGACGCCAGGTGGATCTGCCACAGCACGTTCCCTGGGTCGGTGCTACGGTACTTCAGGGCCTCCTGCACGAGCGTCTCGACGGGGGAACTCACTGAAGGCACGAGACCTGGGCCCTGGAGTCTCTTCACATAGAGGTCCGCAAGGGCCTTCCTGTGCCTGGGCAACTTGGGGTCGGAGCCTGCGGCGAGGAGACTCCGCTTCGCCTGGTCCGTGAAGCCGGCCTCCCAGTACACCAGACCCCGTTCCAGGTCTGCGAGCGCCCCCCCGCCGAGCTTGGCGGCGGCGGATATCCTGTCGAGCGCCTCCCGCAGGCGGCCGGTCGCGCGGAGGACCGAGCCCGCGACGAGGTAGGGAAGCGGGTCGTTGGGCGAGTGTCTGATCGCGAGCTCCGCGCGCTCGAGGGCCTCCTTGTCGCGCCCTCGGCGATGGAGCAGGTCGGACCAGTGGAACACGAACTTGGGGTGGCGCTCGGCGAACTCGCCGAGGCCCTTGAGGATCTCCTCCGCTCCCTCGACGTTCCCGGAGGAGAGTTCGACGCGAACCACCTCCGCCCAGGCGTCCGCAAACTCGGGGCTCGCGGCCTTCTCGCGAGGGAGCGTGTTGAGCAGGGCGAGCGCCCTCTTCGCGTCTCCTACGTCGAGCTCGGCCGAGATCAACCTTTGCAGGGCGTCGCCGTGACGGGGGGCGATGGCGTACAGCTCGCGCAGCGTCCTCAGCATCTCGGCGCGGGCGCCTGCGGCCTCCTGGAGGCGGCTCAGCAGGTCGAGGTACTCGGCGTTGCCGGAGAGGGCATCGCGCGACTCCTCGGCCGCCTTGAGCGCCTCGGCCTGACGGCCGGCGTCCGCGAGCAGCTTCACCCGCTTCTTCACGATCTCTAGCTGGCCGGGGCCGCTCTGCTGGGCCCGGGCGAGGTACGCGAGGGCTGCGACGGGGTCGTTCTCCTTCTCCGCGATCTGCGCGAGCGCCTCGTAGACCCAGGCCCTCTTGCCGCCGTCGGCTAGGAACGCCTTCTCGCGCGCCGCCGCGGGGCCGGTCTCGTCCGGCCTGATCGGGGCGACGGCGCGGTCGAGCTCTTCCTTCGCCTCCTTCAGCTTCCCGAGGTCGATGAGCGCCCGGGCGATCCTGTAGCGCAGCTCGCGAGACTCGGTCGAGAGCGCCATCGAACGCCGGAAGGCCTCGACCGCCTGCTCGGGCATGGTGAGCTGTTCCAGGTAGAGCATGCCGAGCGTGCGCTCCGTCTCCGAGTTCGCAGCCTTTGCGTCCCTGAGCTTCGTGAGGGCGTCTGCAGCCTCCCTGTGGTTCCCCCTGGCGAGATGCGCCTCTGCGAGGGCGCTCAGGGCGTCCGCGTTGAGCGGCTCGAGCGCGAGCGCCTTCTCGAGCTCGCTGACGGCCGCTCCGGCCTCGCCGGCCGCCAGGAGCGCCCTGCCCAGCTTCAGGCGCGCGTCGGCCCGCCCGGGCCGGAGCTGCACGGCCCTGCGGTAGGCCTCCACGGCCTCGGCGGGGGTCGCGCCCCTGGCCTCGGCCCGCTGGATCGCGAAGGCGAAGCGGTAATCGTCGATGATGTACTTGGCCAGCCAACCCAACGCCACGACCACCGCTGCGAACGCGCCGAGGGCTAGGTACCTCCCCAGCCTGATCGACTTTTCGAGCTGTTGCGTTCTGAGCCTCCTCTGCGCCTCGGCGGCGGCGCGTGCGCCGGCGACGCACGCCTGGCCGCAGTAGAAGTTTCCTCCCGTCCTCACTGCGCAGCCCTTGCAGATCGGCCTTCCGCAATGGGAGCACGACGCGATCGCGGTCCTGTCCGGATGATAGAAGCACCTGACCTCGCCCCGCTCGCTCGCAGGTGCCTCGCCCGTCCGCGCGCGCGGCTCTTCCGACGCGGACGCTCGCGCGCCCGGACCGGCTGGCGAGGCCTGGCGTGCCGGGCCCGCTGGGGCTACCTCCTCGGCCTCCTCGACGGTCTCGGCCTCGGCCACTTGATTGACCTTCGGCTCGGCGACCGGCTTGAGGACGGGTATCACGTCCGTGGATTCGGAGCCCTTGGTCTTCGCGCCCGAACCGGGCTCGAGGACACCGGGGCGCGCCTTAGCGCCGGCACGGGCGCGTTCACTGGCGAGGGCCCGCAGGTCGTCCGCCTCGGCCTGGCTCAGGACCTTGCGTTCCACGAGCGCCCCGAGGAGATCCCTCTCGACGCCGAGCTCCCGCATCCTCTTGACGAGCTCCCGGGCGTCGGCGATCTGGGCGGGCGTCACCTTCCCGGACTTGACTGCTAGCTCCGCCTGTGCGTCGTCCGACGAGAGACCGGCGAGTTCAGGCATGTCGCCCCCCTCGGCCAGCCATCGCTTATTCTATGTGCGCAGCCATCGCGGGTCGCACACACGCACGGCATGCTGCGCTGCCTGCCACCTGTGGCTTGAGTGCGCGTGCATCAGCAACTCCGGTCCTTTCCCGCGCGGAGGGCGCAGTCCGGGCCGGCGACCCGTAGCCCACCACAGGTCGGGGGGCCTCTTCGTCAACTCGATAGGCGTATCATCCCATCCGACGCTGTGTCAAGTACGAGCAGGACTCCCCTCGTCCCAGCGGCCGAGTTCGCGGCGGTGCATGGGGTCAGCAGGCCCTCGCCCTCCCTTGGCCGCATCCGCGCCTTGTCGCTACATTGGTATATGCTATTCCGGTTGACCGTGGTGCGCGAGTCTTGACACGGGTCCGCCCCGGCGCTAGGAACGCACCCGGGCGCCTCGCGCAAGGACTTCCCCGTGTCGCCGGAGGCGCTCAGCGGGCTCCACGGGCCGGAGCATGCCTCCGGCTCGGTCCTTGTCGGTGATTCGGGGGCCGGGCCGCATGACGAGGCCCGGCGTCGCGCACGCCGCTCCGATCCGAGGTAGGCGGGGACCAGGCGGGCGACGCCGCTCGCGGCGCGTCGGGCGCAGTCCCGATCGTGGGGTGTCGGCTCATGGCCGATTTCGTCCACCTCCACGTACACACTGATTACAGCACGCTCGACGGCTCCTGCCGCCTGACCGACTCCAACTCCAAGAACCCCTCCGAGGGCCACTCCCTCATCGGCAAGGCCTTGAGGTGCGGGATGAAGGCCGTGGCGGTCACCGACCACGGGAACCTCTTCGCTGTGGTCGAGTTCCACCGGCGGGCGACCGAGGCCGGCCTCAAGCCCATACTGGGCTACGAGGCCTACGTCGCCCCCGGCTCGCGGTTCGACCGCTCCGCGACGAGCTCCGGCGACTCCAACCATCACCTGACCCTGCTCGCCGAGAACGACCGCGGGTACCGGAACCTGATCAAGCTCGCCTCGGCCGCCTACCTCGAGGGCCATCACTACAAGCCGCGGATCGACAAGGAGCTGCTCTCCAGGCACTCCGACGGGCTCATCGCGCTCTCGGGGTGTCTGTCGGGCGAGGCGGCGCGCGCCGCGGCCGCAGGCTCCCGCGAGTCGTGCAGGCGGGCCCTCGAGTTCTACCGGGAGCTATTCGGCCCGCAGCGGTTCTTCGTCGAGCTCCAGGAGAACGGCCTCGAGGAGCAGGCGCGCGCGAACGCCGTGCTCGTCGAGGCGGCGCGCGAACTGGGGCTCCGGCTTGTCGCCACGAACGACTGCCACTACCTCGATCGCGAAGACGCCGAGGTCCACGACATCCTCCTCTGCATCGGCACCGGCAAGCGCCGCGACGACCCCGACAGGATCAGGTTCGGCACGGACGCCTTCTACTTCCGCACTGCCGAGGAGATGGCGGAGCTCTTCTCCGAGTTCCCCGAGGCCCTCCGCGCCACCGTGGAGATCGCCGAGCGCTGCGACGTGAGGCTGGACGGGGGCGAGTACCACTATCCACAGGTGCAGGTCCCCGGCGGGGAGCGGCCCGAGCTCCACCTCAGGCGGCTCGTCGAGGAGGGCCTGCGCGCGCGCTACGGCGAGGTTTCCGGGCGCGTCCGCGAACGCATGGAGACTGAACTCGGCGTCATCGAGCGCATGGGTTTCGTGGGCTACATGCTCATCGTGGCGGACATCATGCGCCACGCGCGCGAACAGGGGATACCCGTCGGCCCCGGGCGCGGGAGCGCGGTCGGCTCGATAGTGTGTTACGCCCTCGGCATAACGAAGCTAGACCCGTTCCGGTACGACCTGCTCTTCGAGCGCTTCATCAACGAGGGCCGGAACGAGATGCCCGACATCGATCTCGACTTCTGCCAGTCGAGGCGCGACGAGATGATCCAGTACGTCTCGCGCAAGTACGGGCGCGACCACGTCGCGCAGATCATCACTTTCGGCACGATGGCCGCGAAGGCCGCGATACGCGACGTCGGTCGGGTTCTGGACGTGCCGCTCCCGGAGGTGAACCGCCTCGCCGCGCTCGTCCCGGCCGCGCCCGGCATGACGTTCAGGAGGGCCTACGAGCAGGAGCCCGAGCTCGCCAGACTCGAGCGCGAGGACCCCGTCGCGCGGGACGTCCTCAGGTTCGCCAAGCGGCTCGAGGGCCTGGTGCGCCAGCCCGGCAAGCACGCGGCGGGGGTCGTGATCGCGGACCGCCCCGTCACCGAGTACTGCCCGCTCTACAGGCAGCCGGGGACGGAGGAGGTCGTCACCCAGTACGACATGGACTCGGTCGCCGCGATAGGGCTCCTGAAGATCGATTTCCTCGGCCTCAAGACCCTGACGATGCTGCGGCGGGCGACCGAGCTCGTCTCCGCGCGCGAGGGGCGTGCGATCGACCCGGACGGGCTCCCGCTCGACGACCGCGCGACCTACGAGCTCTTCTCGCGCGGGGAGACGAGGGGCGTGTTCCAGTTCGAGTCCGACGGCATGCGCGACCTCCTCCAGCGCGCGCGGCCCGACCGCTTCGAGGACCTGATCGCCCTGAACGCCATGTTCCGGCCGGGGCCGATGGAGCAGATACCGGTCTTCGTCGCCCGCAAGTTCGGGAAGGAGCCCGTCCCTTCGATCGACGCCCGCGTCGACCCGCTCCTCGCCGAGACCTACGGCATCATGGTCTACCAGGAGCAGGTGATGCGCCTCGCCCAGGCGGTCGCCGGCTTCTCGCTCGCCGAGGCCGACAAGCTCCGCAAGGCCATGGGCAAGAAGAAGCCCGAGATCATGGCCATGTTCCGCGAGAAGTTCCTGAAGGGGGCGGCCTCGCGCGGGTTCCCCGAGGCCAGGGCCGCGGAGATCTACGACCTCATGGAGCGCTTCGCGGGCTACGGCTTCAACAAGTCCCACGCGGCCGCGTACGCCTTCCTGGCCTACCAGACGGCGTGGTTCAAGACGCACTACCCGACCGAGTTCATGGCCGCGCTCATGACGCTCGAGATGGGCGATACGGACAAGATCGCCGAGTACGCCGACGAGGCCCGCCGCATGGGGATCAGGCTCCTGCCGCCCGACGTGAACGAGTCGGGTGTCGGTTTCACCATCACGGGCGAGCGCACGATAAGGTTCGGCCTGGCTGCGGTGAAGGGCGTGGGCGAGAAGGCGGTGGAGAGCGTCCTCTCCGCGCGCGAATCCGGCCGGTTCGCCTCGCTCATCGACTTCTGCGAGCGCGTCGACCTGCGGCTCGTGAACAAGGGCGTCATCGAGTCCCTCGTCATGGCGGGCGCGTTCGATTCCTTCGGCGCGCCGCGGGCGCGGCTCTTCGAGGCGGTCCCGCGCGCGATCGAGTCCGGCGCCCGGGCGAGCGAGGACCGCGCCTCCGGGCAGGTGAACCTCTTCGGCTCGCTCGCTGCCGGCGCTGGGCCCCGCCGGGCCGACGAGGGCCTCCCCGACGTCCCCGAGTGGCCCGAGCGCGAGAGGCTCGCGCGGGAGAAGTCGGTGCTCGGCCTCTACGTCTCCGGGCACCCGCTCTCGCGACACGTGCGCCTGCTCAAGAGGTTCTCGACGCGCGACTCTGCCGCCCTCGCGCGCGCGCGGGACGGCGAGGAGGTGGTCGTCGGGGGGCTCCTCAGCTCGGTGCAGTTCAGGACCGGGCGCGAGAGCGGCAAGCGCTGGGCGCGCATCCAGCTCGAGGACCTGGGCGGGACGCTCGAGGCCCGCGTGTTCGAGCGGACGCTCGATGAGAGCGGCCGGGCCCTGGCGGCCGACAGGCTCGTATTTCTCTGCGGGCACGTGGACGCCTCAGGGGGCTCGCCGGTGCTCCTCGTGGACGAGGTGATACCTTTCGAGGAGGCGCCGCAGCGGCTCGCCTCGCGCGTGACGATCAGGCTCGGGGAGCAGGACCTGGACGAGCGCAAGCTCGACGACCTCGTCACGGTGCTCAGGGGCAACCCCGGCAGGGCGGAGGTGTATTTCAGCGTAGCGCGCCGCGACGGCACCGAAGTGCTCGTCCGCGCGGGCGACGACCTCAAGACCAGCCCGGGGGAGCAGCTCGACTCGGATCTCGAGGCCGTGCTCGGCCCGCCGGGCGGTTCGGCGGGGCCGGATGGCGAACGGATGAGCGTCCAGGTCGCCTGGCAGCGCCCGCGGAATGGCCGTCCCTACCGGAACCATTCCGTGGCGTGAGGCGGCCGGACACCTCAGGGCTGCCTCGGCTCCGCCCCCGTCCGCTCGGGCGGCGGCGCGGGCCGGGAAAACGTGGCGACTATGCCCGACGCGATCAGCGCCGCAGCGACGTAAAAGCTCCCGCGCGGGGCCTCGTCGAGTATGAGATAGCCCATGGCGCCCGTGAAGAGTATCTGGCCGAGATTCGCGATCCCGACGGTCTGGGCCGAGAGGCGCCTCATGGAGTAGTTCAGGACCGAGTGCCCTATCACCGTCGGCACGAGGGCGAGCGCTGCGATCAGCGCGAGTTCCCTCGCCGGATAGGCCTTGAACGGACTCGTCACGAAGACCGCCGTCGCGAGCCCCACGAGCCCCGCGAGGGCGTAGACCGGGACCAGGTACAGCCACACCGTCGGGAAGTCCCGGTTCCTCCGCCCGAGTATCAGGTAGAGGCAGAAGAAGACCATCGACACCAGGCATGTGACGTCTCCCGCGAAGTGCGTGCGATCGAGGGAGAAGTCGGACCCCGCCATCACCGCGACCCCCGCGATCGCGAGCGCCGTGCCGATGGCCTCGCGGCGGGTGTAGCTCTCGCGGATCGTCGCCCAGACGAGCAGCGGCATCACGAGCGGCACCATGTTCACGATCAGGCTCGAGTTCGCGGCCGGGGTCAGCCTGGCCCCGGCGATCCACGAGATGAAGTGCACGCCCAGGAGCGCCCCCGGCGCCAGGCTCCTCCGGAGGTGCGCCGGGGTGTAGGATCGCCGGTGTCGCCGGAGGTCCCTCAGGAAAAGCGGCGAGAGCACCGCCGCCGCGACCAGGCATCTCGCGCCGGCGAGCACCACCGGGTGCTCGGCGCTCAGCTTGACGATGATCACCGCCGTCGAGCAGGCGAAGACGCCGAACGCGAGAAGTAGAAGCCTCGCTGCCACTGTTTGTCCTCGTCGGCCTTGCCCTCGTGCGGGTGGGGTTCGAGCATAGGATGCCGGAGAGGCGCTCGCAAGGGCGGGGAACGCGACCGCAACTTGACCCGGCGCCGCGCCCATGATACCGGGCTGCCTGCGCCGGACGGGCCGGGCCGCCAGGCCGAGCGGAGGGCCGATGGATCTCGAGCGGTTGCGCGAGCTCGGCTCTCCGTGCAGGCTCTGCCCGCGCGAGTGCCGCGCGAGGCGCGCGGAGGGCGAGCTCGGCCGTTGCGGGGTCGGCCCGGAGCCGCTATTGGCGAGCTTCGGTCCTCACTTCGGCGAAGAACCCTGCCTCGTCGGTTCCGGGGGCTCGGGGACGATATTCCTCGGAGGTTGCAACCTCCTCTGCCTGTTCTGCCAGAACCACGACCTGAGCCACGGCCGCGCGGGGCGTTCCGCCACGCCCGCGCAGATCGCCGAGGTGATGCGGCTCCTCGAGGCGGGCGGCTGCGAGAACGTGAACTTCGTGACGCCGACTCACTCCGCGCCGGCCCTGGCGGAGGCCGTGAGGCTCGCGCGCAGCTCAGGGGTCGCGGTACCCGTCGTCTGGAACTGCGGCGGCTACGAGTCTGTCGAGGCGCTCAGGGCGCTCGAGGGGCTCGTCGAGATCTACATGCCCGACCTGAAGACGCTCGACGCGGAGTTTTCGCGCGCCGCCTTCGGGGCGGCCGACTATCCCGAGCGGGCGAAGGAGGCGATCCTCGAGATGCAGCGCCAGGTCGGCGACCTGGTCATCGAGGATGGCGTCGCGGTCAGGGGGCTTCTCGTCAGGCATCTCGTGATGCCCGGGATGGTCGAGGACAGCGTGCGCATCGTCGAGTTCCTGGCTCGGGAGGTCTCCCCGAAGGCCTGCGTGAACGTCATGGGCCAGTACCGGCCCTGCTACAGGGCGCACGAGCTTCCCGGTCTCTCCAGGCGCCCTACGCACGAGGAGGTCCAGCTCGCGCGCTCGGCGGCCCTCGCGGCGGGGCTCAGGCTTGCTGATTGACGGCGAGCGCGGCCCTGTCTCGGCGCGGTGCCCGGCGGACGCGCGGCCGCAGCGGTCAGGGGCCGTCCCCCCGCGGCGTTCGCCACGCGCTTGCACGGGCCGCCGCCTAGGTGGATACTACGCAGGGACGAACCCCATGGACGCCGAGCTGCTCGCCGAGAGGCTGAAGGAGGCCGCCGAGGCGGCCGGGCTCGAGGTGCGCGAGGGGCCCGCGGACTCCGAGGGCGCCGCGGTCAGGCTGAGAGGCAAGACCGTGGTCTTTCTTCCCGCCGGCGTCGTCGCGGCGAAGAGGGTGGACATCCTCGCCCGCGCCCTGGCCCCGCTCGACCTGGAGGGGATGTTCCTCATCCCCGCGGTCCGCGAGGCGATAGAGCGCGCCAGACGCGAGCTGCGCGCCTGAGGCTCCGCCGCCGCGACGCGCCGGGTCGCCCCTGCGGGCGCGTGCCCCCGCTGGCTCGCCTCCTGCGGGAGCTGCCGGAGGCCGCCGTCCCCGACCGTCACGGGCTACGCCCGCGCCGGAAGCGTCTCCTCCAGGAAGGCCTCCTCGGCCTGCTTCGTCCAGACGCCCCCTGGACCCAGGAGCGCGCCCACGCGAGGGAGCCTGCTCGCGATCTCGCCCACAGCGGTGAGGGGGAAGCTCGCCACCGCCGGGTAGATCACGATCTTGCCCGGGAAGCGCCCCTCCTTGAGCGCGATCAGGCCCTCGAGCATCTGCGCGCAGCCGCCGATCGCGCCCGCGGAGACGCCAGTCGCGAGATGCCCCGACTCCGCGCGCGAGGCGACGTACTGCATGTCGGCCAGGCGCGAGCCCGACGAGCCGACGATGCGCACGCGCTTCTTCGCGATGGCGTCCAGGTCCAGCACCGCGGTCGTCCCGAGCGCGACTCCCGCGAAGATGTTCACGACGCAACCCTCCGCCGCCTGCCTCACGGCCGACGCGACGAGCGCGCCTACCGGCGCGCAGAGCACGACGTCGTCGAAGCCCCTGCCGCCGGTCGTTCGGACCAGGGCCTCCTCGAACTCGCGCGGCCCCGGGAAACGCTTCGGGTTCAGCGAGACGATCTCCACGCCCCTCGAGCGGGCGAGCCTCTCGACGCGCCCGACGGTGTACGCGAGCCGATCGTCGGCGAGATCGCTCACTGCGACGAGGCGCGGAGGGCGGTCGTGCTCGACCGCGCGCTGGACGTGCATCTGGCCCATCGGGCCCGCCGCGCCGCTCATGTGGACCGCGCCGCCAGGGAGCAGGTCCTGGCGGGTGTTCGCGGCGTAGGCGAGCGGGATCGTGTCCCCCGCGACGATGCGGATGTCCTGATAATGCACGCGGCCGACATCCACCGTGACCTCGTGCGGGAACTCGCCGCGGCCGAGCAGGCACAAGATCCCGCCCCGCCTGAGCGCCCCGAGCGCCGCCTCGACGACGGGCCTCGAGGCGGCCGCCGGGCCCGCGAGTACAATGTCGTCGAACCCGGCCTGCTCGCTCGGGTCCGTGAAGAGCGCCTCGACACGCTCGCCCGCGCCTCCGGTCCGGGCGAGTGCTGCGATCGCGTCGGGGTCGGGGCTCTCGAGGGTCTTCACCTCGCCCGAGCGCTCTAGGCCTTCGAACGGCGGACGCCCGGCCGGCCCGACGACGAGCGCCCGGCCTCCCTCGCGCGGCGAGGTGCGCGCGCGGATCCTGTAGGCCGCCTCGACGCAGGCCCAGGGCTCGACGAGCGCCGCCTCCGCGTAGGAGAGCCCGCCCTCCCTGAGCGGGATCAGGTAGCTGCCCTCGTCCCCGTGGAGGGCCTCCTCCGGGATGATCGTGTACTCGGACATGCCGCCGGGGAACACGTAGCCGAAGGCCATCCCGCGGCCTTTGCAGTATATGTCGGACTGGATGATATACCTCTCGCCTACCTTGTAGGTGGCGCGCTCGGCCTCGCCGACCTCGGCGACCGTGAGCGAGAGCTCGTGCCCGCCGCGGGTGGGGTTCTTCTTCAGGTCCCTGCCCTTGATGCGGGGGTGATTGTTGCCCGCGAGGATCAGCTTCACGTCCGAAAAGCACAGGCCCACCGCGTCCACGCGGCAGAGGAGCTCGTGCGGCCTGGGTCTGGGCGTCTTCACGCGGACTGCCGCGCCGCGCTCGCCCACGTTCTCGAACCCGGCGCCGGTCATCTGCCAGGCGAGCATAGTCTCCGGGACCGGGTACGCGTGGGCGCGGTATCTCTCGATTTTGCCGCTCATGTCTCGCTTCCGCTGGCCGGCGCCGACGGGCCGGCCGATCCGCGCAACGAGGCTACACGGCCCGCGCGGGGTCTGCAACAGCCGCGGGGCTCTGCGGCGAGAAGCCCGAACCGAGCTTGTCCTCGGCAGCGCGGCATTGTAGATGGAACCTCGCGGTCGCCGGAAGCGGCGCTCGGCGGGGTGGAAGATGGCCTCTGCGTACGAGACGGTTGTCGGGCTCGAAGTGCACGTCCAGCTCGCGACGAGGACGAAGCTCTTCTGCTCCTGCCCCGTCGAGTTCGGCGCGCCCCAGAACACGAACGTCTGCCCCGTGTGCCTGGGGCTCCCGGGGGTGCTGCCTGTCGTGAACCGCGCCGCGGTGGGCGCCGCCGTGCGCGCGGCGCTCGCGCTCGGTTGCGAGGTCGGCGCGAGGACCAAGTTCGACCGCAAGGGCTACTACTACCCGGACCTCCCGAAGAACTACCAGATATCCCAGTACGACGAGCCCATCGGGCGCGGAGGCGCGCTCGAGTTCGACATGGACGGCCGCAGGCGGCGCGTCCGCATCAGGCGCGTGCACCTCGAAGAGGACGCCGGCAAGCTGATACACTCCCCGGACGGCCGCGCCAGCCTCGTGGACCTGAACAGGTCCGGCGTGCCGCTCATGGAGGTGGTCTCCGAGCCCGACATCCGCTCCGGCGAGGAGGCCCGCGCGTACCTGGAGGCCCTGCGCCAGGTGCTCAGGTACATCGGCGTCTCCGAATGCAATATGGAAGAGGGCTCGATGCGCTGCGAGCCCAACATCTCCGTGCGGCCGGTCGGCTCGAACGAGCTCGGCACGAAGACCGAGGTGAAGAACCTGAATAGCTTCCGCGCGGTCGAGGAGGCCGTGGAGTACGAGGCCGCGCGGCAGGCGCGTCTCCTGGACTCGGGCGCCGCGGTCGCGCAGGAGACGATGCTCTGGGACTCCTCGACCGGGCGCACCCGCCCGATGCGCTCCAAAGAGGAGGCCCAGGACTACCGCTACTTCCCGGAGCCTGACCTGCCGCCGATCGAGATCCCCACGGAGTGGCTGGAGGAGCTCAGGGCGTCGGTGGGCGAGCTCCCGGCCGCGAGGCGGGCGAGGTTCCTCTCGGAGTACGGCCTCTCCGAGTACGACGCGGGGGTGCTCACCGCGGAGAAGGCGGTCGCCGACTACTTCGAAGAGCTCGTGCGGGCAGGCGTAGCCCCCAAGACCGCCGCGAACTGGGTGACGCAGGACATCCTGCGCGCGCTGAACGAAAAGAAGCTCGCGATCGGCGAGCTCAAGGCCCGCCCCGCGGCCCTGGCCGAGCTCATAGGCCTCGTGGGCTCCGAGAAGGTCGATCTCACGGTCGCGCGGCAGAAGGTCCTGCCGCTCATGCTGGAAACCGGCCGCTCCGCCGCGGAGATCGTGGAGAGCGCCGGGCTCGGCATGGTCTCCGATCGCTCGGCGCTCGAGGCGCTCGTGAGGAAGGTCGTGGACGAGAACCCCAGGCCCCTCGCGGACGTCAAGAAGAACCCCCGCGCGGCGATGAAGTACCTCGGCCTCGTGAGGCAGGCCTCCGGGGGGAAGGCGGACGTGAGGGTGGTGCGGGAGATCGTGAAGAGGCTCGTCAGGGAGCGCGCCGGCGTCGAGGCCGAGCTATAGCCCCCGATTGTCAGTGAAGGAGGCGTTCTTGCCGAGACCGATGACCGTGTCTGAGAAGATCCTCGCCAGGGGCGCCGCTCGGGAAGAGCTCCGCCCGGGGCAGATCGTCGAGGCGAAGATAGACCTCGCGCTCGGGAACGACATCACCGCGCCGCTCGCCATCAAGGCCTTCCGCGAGGAGCTGGGTGGCGGGAAGGTCTTCGATCAGGAGCGTGTCGTGCTCGTCCCGGACCACTTCACGCCGAACAAGGACATCGCCTCCGCCGAGCAGGCGAAGATCGTGCGCGATTTCGCGCGCGAACAGGGACTCGTCCATTATTACGAGGTCGGCCGGATGGGTGTCGAACACGCGCTCTTGCCCGAGCTGGGCCTGGTGGGTCCCGGGGACCTCGTGATCGGCGCGGACTCCCACACCTGCACCTACGGCGGCCTGGGGGCCTTCGCCACCGGCGTCGGCTCGACCGACCTCGCCGCGGCGATGGCGACGGGCAGGCTCTGGTTCCGCGTGCCCGAGACGATCCGCGTCGAGTGCCGCGGCGGGTTCCGCCGCTGGGTCGGCGGCAAGGACCTGGCGCTCGCGCTAGTGGGCCGGATCGGCGTGGACGGGGCGCGATACGCGGCCCTGGAGTTCGCAGGCGAGGCCGCGCGCCAGCTCTCCGTCGAGGGAAGGCTCACCGTCGCCAACATGGCGATCGAGGCCGGGGCGAAGGCCGGCATCTTCCCCGCCGACGACAAGACGCTTTCGTACCTCGCGGTCCGGACGGGGCGGAAGTTCGCGCCTGTCCTCTCCGATCCCGGCGCGGAGTTCGCGCGGACGGTCGAGATCGATTGCTCTGCGCTCGTCCCGCTCGTGGCGAAGCCCCACCTGCCTTCCAACATCGCGCCGGCCTCGGAGCTCGCCGAGATCAAGATCGACCAGGTCGTGATCGGCTCCTGCACGAACGGCCGGATAGAGGACCTGCGCCTCGCGGCCGAGGTCCTCCGCGGCCGGAAGACCGCGCCCAACGTGCGGCTCATCGTGATACCGGCGACGCAGACCGTGTACAGGCAGGCCCTGCACGAGGGGCTCATCGAGATCTTCCTCGAAGCGAACGCCGCCGTCTCGACCCCGACCTGCGGCCCCTGCCTCGGGGGGCATATGGGTTGTCTGGCCAGGGGCGAGCGGGCCGTCGCGACGACGAACAGGAACTTCGTCGGCCGCATGGGCCACCCGGAGAGCGAGGTCTATCTCGCGGGGCCCGCCGTGGCCGCGGCCTCGGCGGTGGCCGGGCGCATCGCCTCGCCAGAGGAAGTCGTCTCGCGCGATTGAGGTCTGCGGGTCCGCCCCGGATCGGCGCATGAACGCGGAGAGCTGGCCGTCCCGGGTCGCCTCAGGCGCCTCGCGCTTCGTCGAGGTGGCCGTGGACGTGCCGGTCAGGAGCACCTTCCATTACGTGTGGGGCGCGCCCCTGGGCGAACTGCCCGCGCCGGGCGCGCGAGTAGCGGTCCCCTTCGGGCGCTCGCGGCGGGTCGGATACTTTCTGAGGGAGGTCCCCGAAGAAGAGGCCCGCTCGGCCGTCGGCGGACGCGCCCTCCGCGAGGTCGCCTACGCGATCGATCGGGAGAGTCTCTTCACGCCCGGCGTACTCGAGCTCGCGCGCTGGATCTCGAGGCGCTACTTCGCCGGGCTGGGCGAGGTGCTCTCCGCCGCGCTTCCGGGCGGGGTGCGGGAGGACACCCGCGCGGCGCGGGTGAAGGTCCTGCGCGCGACGGCGAGCCGCGAGCGGCTGCTCGAGGAGGCCGCGCGGCTGGAGGCAGGATCTCCCGACGCCGCGGCGGCACTGAGAGCGCTCGCGGAGCGCGGCGAGCTGCGCCTCGGCGGCCCTGGCGGCCCCGGCGCAGGCCTCGCGCGGCGGCTCGTCCGCGCGGGGCTCGCCGCGATCGACGAGGTCCCGCGCGCGGAGACCTTCGCTCCGCCTCGGGGTACCCGGTCGCCGGAGTTCGAGCTCACGCGCGAGCAGGCCGGCGCGCTCGGGAAGATCCGCGCGCTCCGCGAGTCCGCCGCGCGGGGCGAGGGGCCGTTCGGGCTCCTCCTCGAGGGCGTCACCGGGAGCGGCAAGACCGAGGTCTACCTGCGCGCGATAGCCGAGGCGGTCGCCGGAGGCGCGCAGGCCGTGGTGCTCGTCCCGGAGATCGCGCTCACGCCGCAGACGATCTCGCGCTTCGCGGAGCGCTTCCGGCGCATCGCGGTGCTCCACAGCGGGCTCTCGGATGGTGCGCGCGCGGACGAGTGGCGGCGCATCCGCTCGGGAGGCGCCGACGTGGTCATCGGCGCGCGGAGCGCGGTCTTCGCGCCGGTCGCGCGGCTCGGGCTGATCGTGGTCGACGAGGAGCACGAGCCGAGCTACAAGCAGGAGTCCTCCCCGCGATACCACGCGCGCGACGCGGCGCTCGAGCGCGCGAGGATCGAACGCGCCATCGCGGTGCTGGGCTCCGCCACGCCCAGCCTCGAGAGTTATCTCGCCGCCCGGCGGCCCGAGTCCCTCCCGGAGGGCTCGCGGCCACTCGCCCACGCGGTGCTCTCCGAGCGCATCGGCTCCCGGCCCCTGCCGCCGGTCGAGGTCGTGGACATGCGCAGGGAGCGCCTCCGGACCCGCGGCTACCCGGTCCTCTCCAGGCCGCTCGCCGAGGCGCTAGCAAACTGCCTCCGCCGGGGCGAGCAGGCGATCGTGTTCCTGAACCGCCGGGGCTTCTCGACGTTCCTCCACTGCCCCCGCTGCGGGACGGACGTCAAGTGCGCAAAGTGCGACGTGCCGCTCGTCCTACACAAGTCCCCGCGCCGCTCGGCGAACGGACCCGCGCGGACCGGGGCCGCGAGCGGCGAAGGCGCTCCGCCCGCGCGCGGGGAGCTCCGCTGCCACTACTGTGGCGCGGCGTCAGAGGTCCCGGCGAGCTGCCCCTACTGCGGGTTCGGGAAGCTCCTCGCGCTCGGCACGGGGACGGAGCGCGTCGTCGAGGCGGTGCTAGAGGCCGCGCCCTCCGCGCGCGTCGTGCGCATGGACGCGGACGCGATGGCCCGCCGCGAGGACTACGAGCGCGCGCTCGAGGAGTTCGGGTCGGGTCGCGCGGACGTCCTCGTCGGGACGCAGATGGTCGCGAAGGGCCTCGACCTCCCGCGCGTGACGCTGGTGGGCGTCGTGAACGCGGACGTCGCGCTGAGCCTCCCCGACTTCCGCTCCAGCGAGCGCGCCTTCCAGCTCGTCGCGCAGGTGGCCGGCCGCGCCGGGAGGAGCGAGCTCGGTGGGCGCGTGATCGTGCAGACGGGGTTGCCCGAGTCGCTCGCGATCAGGGCGGGCTCCAGGCACGACATGGCCGCCTTCGCCGCCGAGGAGCTCGAGCACAGGAGGCTCTTCGCCTATCCGCCCTATACGCGGCTCGCGCGGATCGTGGTCGAAGGCCCGCGCGAAGAGGCGGTGGACAGGAAGATCGGCGCGATCGCGGAGGCCCTGCGCCCGAGCGGGCCGGATTGCGGCTGGAGCCTCCTCGGGCCGGCGATTTCGCCACTGGGCAGGCTCAGGGGTCGGAAGAGGCAGCACCTGCTGGTGAAGGCCGCAGGCGCGAGCGTTCTCGAAGACCTCCTCTGGCGCTCGGCCAGGGTCCTCCAGGGGACCGGGGCGACCAGGGTGGTCGTGGACGTGGACCCGGTCAGCATGCGATAGAGATGCGTTCGCCGCCTTCCGCTCGCACCCCCGGCCGGGGCTCCCGCCTCGCGAAGATCCGCGCGGCAGTCCCACCACCTGAGGACCTCCTCGCCGCCTCCCTGGGCCGGCCGAGCCCTCCGGATGCGCGAGCGACGTCGCGCGCCTGAAGCCGCACTCGGCGAAGGGCTCGCTCGACGGACCGGGGGACAAGCCCGCCAACCGCGCGAAAAAGACCGGCTGGGACCGCGGCAGACGCCTTCGGTCAGGCGGCGAGCCTGGAGGCCACGAGCCCCGCCACGCCCATCGGCAGGCCGATGTGGCCCTGGCCGACGAGGCACAGGACGATCCCGCCCACGAAGGCCGCCTCGCCGGCGACCACCGCCGCGAGCCTCCCGGCACAGACCGCCGCCGCGGCGGCCGTCCAGAGGACGGCCCGCGCGAGGTACGCCGCGATCAGGAAGGGCTGGTGCGCGAGCGGCTTCCTCAAGACGGGCAGGAGGCTCCGCCAGAAGCTTCCGCTGAAGATCGTCACGGCGCGCCCCCCGTTCGCTCCGTCAAGGCGCGCCCTTCGGGTCGCCCGCCCCCGGCGGCTCGGAGGGCCGCCTCGGACATCCCCGGCCCTCGGCGCTCGACTTGCACTTCGCGGGCCGCCCGAGCGGGCGAAGTCGCGGCGCAACGTCGTGGCGTCTCATGGGTTGCGCCATGCCCTGCCGGCATGAACGGCGGCCGGTGCGTCCGTGTCGGGAAAACCCTCATCCGCTGCCGCGGTTTGTCACCGCCGGCGCACGAGCTACCTGAGCCCGAGGACCGTGTGCATCTGAGGGATGACCCTGACTCCCGGCGCGATCCGGAGCGCCTCCTCCTGCGCCTCGAGCACGCGCCGCGCCGAGGGCGGGGCCGGTCCGCCAGGCACCGCGGTCACGGGCTGGAGGACGAGCTCGTAGCCCGCCCGGGCGGCGAGTCGCGCGGCGGACTCCACCTCCTCGCGGGTGGTGCCCGCCGCGAAGACGAGCTTCGCGCAGCCGGCGAGGCCGGCGCGCCTGGCCACCTCGAAGAAGCGCTCGCATGCGCGGAGGTCCCGCACCCCGCGCGAGAGGCTCGGGAGCTTGATGTCGGCCGAGAGGTAGTCCACGAGCGACGCGACGCGGGAGAGTTCTTCCGGGAGCGTCCCGTTCGTCTCGAGGAACTGCCTGAGCCCGGCGGCCCTGAGCCGCGCCATGGCCTCCGAGAGGAACCCTGCCGACCAGAGCGGCTCTCCGCCCGTCCAGGCCACCGAGTGCACCGGCACCTCGCGCGCGAGACGCTCGACCTCGTTCGAGACCGCCTCGGCGGAGATGGGGTTCGCCTCGCGGCGGAACTCCGCGGTTCCTGCGCGGAGCTCTATCTCGGCGGGCTCCGACCAGCCGTGGGCGCCGGGCGTGTCGCAGTAGTCGCAGTCGAGGTTGCAGCCCGCGACGCGCACGAAGACCTGCCTGACCCCCGCGAGCGGGCCCTCGCCCTGGATGCCGCTGAAGATCTCGACGATCTGCGCAACGGGCACGGCGCCTCCCCGCCGGACTCACTGGAGTCCCAGTCGCTCGGCCAGCTCGCAGAGCACGGCCTGGTACGCGAGCGTGTGGGCGGTGCTGCTCATCGGGAGGATGCGGACGCTGTAGCCCGGCACATCGACGGAGGCGTCGCCCGGCCGCCAGGGCAGGTCGAACCAGAGGAAGCCCTTGCGTCCGCGGAGCTCCGGCGGGCAGCCGTAGGGAGACGTGTGGACGAGACGTATGCCTCTCCGGATGACGCCGTCTGCGTCGCGGACGTCCACGGGTCCGTAGCCGAGGTGCAGTACCACGTCGCCCTCGCCGAGCGAGCGCGGTACGGCCTTCGACAGGTCGCTTACGCTTGCGCCCCACTCGACCGGGTATCGTGCGCCCTGCGGGATGTCGAGGATGGCCGGGTAGCTGTGTCCCACCGCCACCACGAACGCGCGCCTGTGCGAGCGCACGGCCTCGGCCATCCACTCCCCGCAGGCCGCGAGGGCCTCGGCCTGCCTCTCGAGCGCCGCCGCTATGCCTTCGGCGGCGTCCAGGAACGCCTCGGCGGCGTACCCCTCCGCGAGCGGCGGGACGTAGACCCTGTCATGGAAGAGCGGTGGACTCCACGGCTCTCTCAGGTTGTCGTGGCGGATGAAGTGCGCGTTCCGCACGAGCGCGCCTTCCAGCCACACGCTCATCCAGATCACGGGCATCCTGCCGGCGCGGGTGCAGGCGGCGATCATCTCGCCGGCGGTCACCCACCCGCGGACGAGCTGGTCGAGATGCCTCAGCGCCACGAGAGGCCGCACCCCCTGGACGCCGAAGAGACCTTCGTCGGGTCCTGCCCCGCCGGTGAAGGCGCTCACGCGGGAGGCCGGCACGGACGCTTCCAGGTCCTCCCGCCTGCCGATGGCGAAGAGGCGCACGAGGCCCCTCGCGAGGCCCTTCAGGACCTCGCTGCGAGCGGGGTTCGGCCTGCGCGGGTCCGGCAGGTCGAAGAAGGCGACGTCCTTCGCGGAGGCGGCGTCCCCCGGGGAGGAGACGCCCATGAGCGAGCCGGCCCTTCCGCAGAACTCCGAGCTCCAGAACGCCCCCGCGCGCGGCGCGGAGATCGCGCCTCCGTCGAGCAATAGCTCCGCCATCTGCGCGCCCATACCGGCCAGGTATGGCGCGTCCCTTCGAACGGCCTCGAGCGTCCGGCGGGCGAGCTCCAGATAGCGAAGCGCAGGGGACACCCCGGACCTGCGGCGCGCCGGCGAGTTGCGAGAACGCTTTCTCATGACACACCCCGTTCGACGATCCGGCCGCTACGACCTAGAGATCCTTGACCCTGTCCCGATAGCGCGCGATCAGGCGCGAGTTGTACTCGTCGCCGCCAGGGAGGTTCGCGCTGCGGAACACCGGCGGCTCGATGCCGCGCTCGACCATGCAGGCGACCGCCTCTATCACCATGCGATGGGCGATGTAGGCGTCGATCATGGTGGACGTGGGCGCGACGGGGACGTCGAAGCCGTCGACGAAGAAGTCCGCGTCTCCATACGGATTCTCGTCGTCGATGCACAGGTCGGCGTACTCGAAGACGTGCTTCTTGCTCGGGTGGCGGATGCGGTGGTCCTTCGGGAGCTTCGCGCGCCAGTCGCTCGACGACACTGCTATGATCCTGGCGCCCCGCGAGCGCGCCTCGTCGGCCGCGTCGATGGTGGTGGGGTTCATGCCGATATTGTGGAAGATGATCAGGAGGTCGCCGCGCGAAACCCCGTAGTAGCGGATCAGGCACCGGGCGTAGCCCGTCGTGCGCTCGACCTCCAGGTACTTGAGCGCCTGGCAGAACGGGGATATGTCGTGCCCGATGATCGGGTTCACGTTCGCCAGTCCGCCGGCGCGGAAGAACATCTCCGCGACCATGAGGCAGGTGTGCCCTCCGCCCCCGTAGACATGGATCAGGCGGTCCTCCGCGCAGGCGTCGGCGATCATGCGGCCGGCGGCCTTGAAGTTCTGCGCCTGGTGGGACTCGACCGATGCGAGCTTCTCTCTCACGTTCGCGAGATACCTCGCGCCGCGCTCCTTCTCGTCCATTCCGCACCTCCCCGGCCCGGCCGTCAGGGTTCCCCGCGCCGGCGCGCCATGCTACCTGCTTGCACGCAGCGACTCAATGCCGGGGACCTCAAGCCCCAGGGCCATTGCGGAGTCGCGCCAGGTGTGCCGATACCCGCATCGGGCGACGCTGGGCGGGAGGCGCGGCCTTGCAGCGCCCCCGTCCCGGCCTAGGATATGGCCTGCGGGTGTGCGCGAACGGGCGCGGCATGGGTCGGCATCTCGACGCGATCGACGCGGCTTCCTACCGCAGCGCGATGGTCGGCGGCGCGGCCAGTGTCGCCAGGAATCGCGACGCCATCAACATGCTCAACGTGTTCCCGGTGCCCGACGCCGACACCGGCTCCAACATGCTGCTGACGCTACGCGCCGCGGTAGATGCGCTCTCGGAGACCGGGGACGGCCCGTTGTGCGATGCGGCACACGCCGCGGCTCGCGCGGCATTCATGGCCGCCAGGGGCTGTTCCGGGGTGATCGTGTCCCAGATCCTGTCGGGCTTCGCCGACGGCCTGGACGGCTGCGCGAGTGCGGGGCCAGTCGAACTCGCGCGTGCGTTGAGCGCCGCGTCCGCCAAGGCGCGCAGGGCCCTCCGCGAACCGCTCGAAGGGACGATTCTGAGCGTCCTCGACGCGGCCGCGAACGCGGCCGCGCGCTCCGGTGCGCCGGATATCGCAGGGATGCTCGATGCGTCGCTCGCCGCGGCGCGCGAGGCCCTTGCGCGCACGCCAGAGCAATTGCCGGTGCTCGCGCGCGCGGGGGTCGTCGACGCCGGCGGCTTCGGCTTCGTCTGCTTCCTCGAGGGGGTGCTCCGCGCCTTGCGGGGAGAGGGCGTCGACGGACTCCCCGCCGAGCCGGCGGGCGCTACGAGGGCCGACGCCGCCAGGATCCGGCCGGGTGTCCGCTACTGCGTGAGCCTCCTCCTCGAGGGCGACGACCTCGATCCGTGCGACATCGAGGGCGCGCTGCGCAGCGCGGACAACGCCGAGGTCATGGTCGTGAGCGAGCCGGGGCTGATCAAGCTCCACGTCCATACGAGCGCGCCCGACAGGGTCGTTGCGCTCGCCTCGTCGCTCGGCAACCCGCGCAATCTGCAGATAGACGACGTCGAGGCCCAGTGGCGGGAGGCCTTCTGTGGAGGAGGGCAGGCCTCGTCCGAGAGGCTCGCGACCGCCATCGCGGTAGCGCCCGCGGAGGGCATCGCCGCGATCTTCCAGAGCCTCGGGGCGGTCGTGCTGTGCGAGACCAGTCCGAGCGTCGAGCAGATCGCGGCGCTCGCGGACCGCGCGCGCGCGGTCCGCGCGATACTGGTACCAGCGACCAAGGATGCGGCCGCGGCGGGAGAGAAGGCCGCGGTCGTCAACCCGAGGATCGCGGTGGTCGTGCCGTCGCGGACGGTTCCCCAGGCGGCCGCCGCACTCGTCGCGTTCATGCCCGATGCCGACGTCGGTTCGAACGCGGCCGCGATGGGCCGTGCCGCCTCGCGCGTGAGGACCGTCGTCGTCGCGCGCGCCACCCGCGCGGCGCGCTCGGAGGACGGGCCCGTCGCGCCGGGGGACATAGTCTCGATCGCCGGCGACAGTATACGCCGGTTGGGGCCGGGCTGGCCGGAGGCGGTGCTCGCGGCCGTGCGCGACGCGCGCGAGGACGGCGACGAGATCGTGTCCGTGTACCGGGGACGCACCATCCCGGCGCGCGACGGGGCCGCCGTCGCGGAGGCGCTGAGCGCGGGCCTGCCGGGCATGAAGGTGACGACATACTATGGGGGACAGCAGTCCCCCGAGTTCATAATCGGCATCGAATAGGCCTGTTTCGCGGGGGGAGACATCATGGCCAGGATCGGGCTGATCCTCGACAGCACCGCGAACCTGCCGGCCGAGGTGCTCGCGGGCGTGGCGCACAGGTACGTCCGTTTCCCGGTCGTGCTCGCCGACGAGGACTGCGAAGCGATGTCGAGCGAGGAGTTCGTCGAGAAGGTGAAAAAGACGAAGGCGTACCCGAAGACCTCGGCGCTCCGCGCCGAGGATATCGCGTCGGCCGCGCGCGACCTCGTCGAGGGCGGCGCCGACGCGCTCTTGATGATCCACCTCTCCGCGACGATGAGCAGGCCCACCGCCGATGCGGCCGCCGGTGTCGCTGCGAAGTTCGCCGATGCCCCCTTCGAGACAGTCGACAGCCGGTCCGCGGCGGCGGGAGTCGCGGCGGTGGCCCTCAGGGCGGTGCGGCTCGTCGCCGCAGGAGGCGAACTGGCCAGCATCGCGTCGGCCCTCCGCGAGACGGCCGCCTCGCGCACCGGCAACGTGATCGCGACGCCTGACTTGACGTACCTGTATCACGGCGGCCGGATCGGAGCCGGCAAGGCGCTCATGGGGTCGCTCCTGCACATGGTTCCGGTCCTCCAGGTCTCGTGCATGTCCGGCCTCATCGAACCCGTCGGGCGCGCCCGGAAGACGGCCGACGTGAACGCCGTCATGGTCGCCCGGATGCGATCGCACCTGGAGACGGCGGGCGGCGTGAAGGTCAGTTGCGTGGTCCAGCACGCGGGGAACCCCGACGCGGCCGGAGCGCTCGCGGACCTGATCCGGAAGGAGCTCCCGTGTGAGGAACTCCACGTGCTCCGCGCGCCCGTCGCCTCGGTGGTGCACGTCGGGCCCGGCGCGTGGATGGCGGGCTACACGATCAGCCGGTGACCCGGGAGCCCGGGGGTGGACCCATGCAGCTCTGCTACGTCTACCTCGTGCCTCTCGCGATCGGGTACGCCCTCGGTTCGATCTCCTTCGCGATCATCTCGTGCAGGCTGATCGCTGGCGTCGATCCGCGCGAGGTGGGCAGCCGCAATCCCGGCACGGCCAACGTATACCAGAATGTGAGCAAGACGGCCGGATGGATCACCGGCATCTTCGACATCGCCAAGGGTCTGGGGGCCGTCGCGATCGCGCACCTGATCACCGATGACCCCGTCGGCTGGGGGCTGGCCGGCATAGGTTCGGTCGTCGGCCATTGCTGGCCGGTATGGTTCGGATTCCGCGGCGGCAAGGGGGGCGGACCCGTGTTCGGAGCTCTCTGCGGTCTGATACCCCTCGAGATCTGGACCGCGATCTGGGTCTTCCTCATCATCTACACGATCGTGAGGCACCTCGGGTTTCCGAAGAGGTTCACGCCCCTATTGCTCGTCCCGCTGATGCTCGCTGCTCCGGCACTGGCGCTCCACCTCGGCAGGCCCCTAGCGGTCGTCCTCGTGGCGTGGGCGAACCTCGGGCTGGTGGTGATCGTCTATCTCGCGTCGTTCTTCGTGCGGCGTGGGCGTCCGGCGACCCGCGGCACTGCCGCCTCCGACGTGGCGCCGGCCGCCGGCGCGGCCCGGGAGCCCAGGGCATGATATCTATCTCTGCGGGAGCCCCCCCTCTCGCGCGCGGACGTCTTCATCCGGCGGTTCCAGCACTGGTAACGCGGTGGAAGCGCCACCCTTCCGATGCGGGTCGCGCGGCGGCTATCGCCCGTGCGCGCCGAGCCGAGAGATAGATATCGCGTCCCCGGGAACCCGGGGATCACCTTCGCCGGGAATCGCGGGAAGCCGGGCCATGCGCTTATAGTGCCGCTACCGGGGCGCGGGTCGAGTCGCGATCGGCGAGTCTCCCCGGGAGGTCCGAAGCCGCGAGATCCGGAAGGCCCCGCGCCGACGGACCCCGCCGCGCCTCGGCGGTCAGAGCCCCGAGACCACCCGCCGGATCACCCTCGCCAGCTTCGCGCCGGAGGAGTCCGCCACGGCTATGATGGTCTCGATCTTCGCGGGCTCCAGGGCGTCGGGCAGGCACCTGTCCGTGATGACGCTGAAGCCGAGCACCCGCATGCCGCAGTGCACCGCCGCTATGACCTCGGGCACCGTGCTCATACCGACGACGTCCGCCCCGAGGAGCCTGAGCATCCGGTACTCGGCGCGAGTCTCGAGGGAAGGCCCCGTGACCCAGACGTATACCCCCCTGTGGGCGCGCACGCCCTCGGCGAGCGCTGCGGCCTCCGCGCGCGCGACGAGCTCCGGGTCGTAGGGGCGGCTCATGTCCGGGAAGCGCGGGCCGACGCGGTCGTCGTTCTCGCCCATGAGGACGTTCGGGCCGAAAAGCCCGATGTGGTCGTCGATGATGACGATGTCGCCGACCTCGTGGAGCGGATTCAGCCCCCCCGCGGCGTTCGAGACGACGAGCGTCCTCGCCCCGAGCGCCCTCGAGACGCGCACCGGGAGCACGACCTGGTCGAGGCTGAAACCCTCGTAGAGATGGTAGCGGCCGTCCATTACGATGACCGGTCGGCCGGCGTAGCTCCCGGCGACGAAGCGCCCGGCGTGGCCCTCCAGTGTGGTATCTGAGAAGCCGGGCACCTCCGCGTACGGGATCGAGACCTGGTCCTCGACCTCGGAGGCGAGCCTTCCGAGGCCCGTCCCCAGGATGATCGCCACGTCCGGAACGACCTTGCAGCGCGCCCTGACCGCGTCCGCCGCGGCTGCGATCCGCTCGCTCAAGCTGGCCATGCCTTCTCGCCTCCTGCGATCGCCTCAGCCCATCGCGCGCTCGAAGAGCTCCCTCGCCACCTCCGGCGAAGGGACGCTCGCTCGCACGCGTTTTCTCCTAGATGCGAGGCCCGACACGATGGCGACCTCGCTCGATCTAACGCCCAGGGCGGCGGCGAGTATCCGCACGAGGGCGTCGTTCGCCCTGCCCTTCTCGGGCGGGGCGGCCACGGCGATCCGCAGCGCGTCGCCGTGGAGTCCGACGACCCGCTCGCGCCTGGAGCCGGGGACCACATGGACCGGGAACTCCACGCCGCCCGGCACGCTCGCGATCGCGAGCCCCGCCAGAGACCGGACCTGCGCGCTCACTTCGCGCCGCCCTTGTTCAGTGCCGACTCGATCTCCTCCAGGGTGGCGGCCGCGGCCGTCGAGGCGTACCTCGCTCGAAGGAGCGCCGCCGCCTCGCGCGCCTCCTTCGCGCGCCCGCGCGAAGCCTCGGCCAGGGCGGTCGCGGCGAGCATCTGCGCGTCCTTCTCGTCGGGCCTCTCGAGTGAGCCGGCGGCCTCCGCGCGCGCCTTGACCGACTCGGCGAACGCCCTGTTCGCCTGCCGCACGCGCGAGGCGTACGCGAGCTCGCGCTGGAGCTCCTGGGCCATGCCGTGGTCCAGGCAGAACTCCGCGAGAACGAGATGCTCCTCCGGCGTAAGCGGCATCGCCCTGAAGAGCCTGAGCACCTGATCCGGCGCAAGGTGTTCCCAGGGCAGTGCGACGAGCTCTCCGCCCTCGGTCTTCGCCAGGAGCTCGCGCGACTCCCTGCGGACCCCGGCCGCGCGGGCCTTCTGCCCGGAAGGCAGCGTCACGACGTGCTCCGAGAGCGTGCCCTCCGAGATGTGCCTGAGCAGCGACTCGAACAGGATCTCACAGCGCTTGATCTCTTCGACCTTCTGTTCGAGCGCCGCTGAGCGGGGAGCGTCGCCCGAGTCCTTGAGCGAGTTCTGCACCATGCGGACGATCTCGCGCGCCTCGGCGTACCTGTAGCGGCGGGCGGAGAAACCCGCGCGGGCGAGCCTGAGTTTGATCTCCTCCGCCTTGGCGGCCCTGGCCTGCTCTTCGAGCTCCTGCCGGATCTCCTGGGCCCGGAGCTCGAGCGCGGCGCGGGCGGTCCGCGCCTGGGACGCGATCTCAGCCATGCCAGAACGGTGGATGAACGGCAGGAGCACTGCCAGGGCCTCGTCGAGCGCCGAGGCGCGCCTGGGAAGCTCCTCTACGAGCTTCGAGGCCCGCTCCCGAGCCGCGGCGAAGTCCGCGGCCGCACGCGACTTCACCTGCTCCGCCTCCGCGGCGGCTTCCTCCGCCGCCCCGGTGCGCCCATAGTATAGAGGGAACTCCGAGAGGAGCTGGCACGCCTCCCCGTAGCGCATCTCCGAGACGAGCGCCGCCGCCTTCCTCTTGCGCTCGGAAAGCTCCCGCGCTGCCTCGGCCGCGAGCCTCTCGCGGAGCCTCGAGGCGACGGGCAGGGCCGCCTCCTGCGCGGCCGCGTTCGAGCGCGCCACTTCCTCGACCTTGGCCAGTGCGTTTGCCAGGGCCTCCCCGCCGGGCGCAGCCTCGAGCTCCGCCGCGGCGATCGCGGCCTCGGCCTTCGCGACCTCGTTGCGCTTTGAGATCTCTTCCCTGACGGCCTCCAGACGCGCGCGGGCGCGCAGGGCCTTCGGCCCGGAGCCCGCGAGCGCTATCGCCTCCTCGTAGGCCGAGGCGGCCTGGGCGAGCTTCCCGGCCCTCTCGAGGGCCTCGGCGCGCTCGAGCGCCTGCCCCGCGCGGCCGAACTGCCTCGCCACGAGGACGCCGCCCGCCGCGGCGGCCCCGAGGATACAGACGAAAAACACCCCGCCCGCGGCCCGCGACGCCCTCGGACGCGCGCGGAGGACGAAGACCCTCGTCGCGTCGCGGCGCTCCTCCTGCTCCTCCGGCGCCCGGCGCCCCGCGAGGAGCTGGCGCGCCTCCTCGAGGTCGCGGACGAGCGCATTCGCGGTCTGGTAGCGATCCGCAGGGCGCTTCTTCAGGAGTTTAGATACGATCGCGCCGAGCGCACCCGGGACGGAGGGGTTCGCCCTCGTCACGGGCTCGGGCTCCTCGAAAACTTGCTTCTCCATCACTTCGCGCGCCGAGCCCCCCGAGAAGGGGGGGCGGCCCGCCAGCAGCCTGTAGAATGTCGCGCCGAGCGAATACAGGTCCGAACGATTGTCGAGCCTCTCACCGCGCGCCTGCTCGGGCGACATGTAGTGCGGGCTCCCCTGGACCCTGGCCTTCGCGCCCCCCGAGGCGGTCTCGCCCACCCGCTTGGCGATCCCCAGGTCGGCGAGCTTCACATCCCCCTCGGTGGTGAGCATCAGGTTGTCGGGCTTCACATCGCAGTGGACTATGCCCTTCTTCTCGGCGTACTCCAGGGCGTGCGCGGCCTGCAGGATGATCTCGGTCGCGCGCATCGGATCGAGCGCTATGCCGCCCTGCACGAGCTCCTGCACGTTCCCGCCGGCCACGAGCTCCATCGAGTAGTAGTAGCGCCCGTTCTCCTCGCCCACGTCGTAGACCTGGACGATGTTGGGATGGTTGAGCGCCCCCGCCGCGCGGGCCTCTGCGACGAAGCGCGCGACGAAGGCCCGGTCGCTAGTCAGGTCTTGATGCAGCACCTTCACCGCCACGGTGCGCCCGAGTGAGAGCTGCGTCGCCCTGTAGACCTCGCCCATACCTCCGGAGCCGAGTCTGCGCTCCAGGCGGTAGCCGGCGATCACGGTCCCGGCGAGCGAGGCCCTCGGCCCCTCGTGGAGCCGCATCACCGTCTCGCCGATCCGGATGGCGTCGCCGGGACTGAGCAGCGCCTGCTCGAGCACCTTCTCCTCGTTGATGAACGTCCCGTTGTGGCTCCCGAGGTCCACCAGGATGTAGCGCGAGCCCTTGGCCTCGATCCTGAAGTGCTGCCTGCTGACGCGGCGGTCCAGTATCACGAGGTCGCAGGCGCTCGAACGGCCGACGCAGACGGACCCCTGCGGCGGGACTTCGCACTCCGCCCCGAGCCCTGGCCCTTCCTCGACGGTGAGCGTGGCCAAGCAGGCTTCCCTTTCCTACGACCCCGCGAGCTCCCGCGAGCGCGCCGCGGCGCGCATGATCGCCCGCACCAGGCTCTCCCGCACCCGGCCGGCGTCGAGCTCCCTGAAGGCGGCCTCGGTCGTTCCCCCGGGCGAGGTGACCCGCCTCCGCAGCTCTTCGGGGCGCTCGCGCGACTGCCCCAGGAGCGCCCCCGCCCCCTCGATGGTGGCCGCCGCGAGCGCCAGGGCGGCGCCGGGCTCCAGTCCCTCGGCCACGCCGGCCTCGACCATGCACTCGGCGAGGAAGAACACGTAGGCGGGGCCAGAACCGGAGACGGCCGTCACCGCGTCGAGCGCCTCCTCGGCTAGTTCGACCGTCACCCCGCAGGAGCCGAATAGCGCCCTGGCCGCCTCCATGTCCTCCGCCGTGGCGAAGTTCCCCCTGGCGAGGGCGCTCGCGCCGCGGCCGACCTGCATGGGAGTGTTCGGCATCACCCTGATGACGCGCGAGCGCTCGGGGAGAGCGGCCTCCAACCGCCGGATCGGCCATCCCGCGGCGATCGATATGAAAAGGTGCCCCGGTCTCGCGGCCGGCCTCAGGCCGCGGAGCACCACGTCGAGCACCTGAGGCTTCACGGCTAGGACCACGATGTCCGAGGCCGCGAGCACGGTCTCGTTCGACTCCACAGCGCGCACGCCGAGCGACGCGACGGCCGCGCGACGGGCCGGGTCGGGATCTGATGCGGTGATGCTAGATGCAGGGAGCGTCCTCGCCCTGAGCACTCCGCGCGCCAGGGCCTCGGCCATGCGACCGGAACCGACTAGCCCCAGCCGCCTCCCGACTAGAACGCCCTGGACGGACGTCCCGCGGTCTCGTGCTTCGGCCGGCGGCGCTGCGTCCATCGCTCCCCCACGGTCAGCCGAGAACCGCCCCGGACGCCGTCACGCTTCGCGGTGGAAGGCGTGGACAGCTCCGGCGGTGGCCATATGCGCGGCTGGAAGGCCGCCTGCGGCGAGAGGGCGGAGTCCCCTGCCGACAGTGCTGGCATGCTACGCACAATGCGGTCCCAGTCAAGCGCTCGGCCAACTGGCGGCGGTCAGAGGGGCGCGCCGATGCGTCTGAACTGCTCGATGAGCCTTCGCGACGAAACCTCGAGCGAGAACCGCTCCTCGGCGACGAGCCGCGCCTCGCGGCCGAGCCGGGCGGCGAGCTCGGGGTTTCGCGCGAGTCTCGCGAGGAGCGCCGCCAGGGCCTCGTCGTTGCCCGGAGGGAAGAGGAATCCGGTCCTGCCGTCGATCACCGCCTCGGGGAGCCCCGCGAGGCGCGAGGCCAGGACCGGCCGGCCGCAGGCCATGGCCTCGAGCACCGCGTTCGGGAGGCCGTCGGAGTCGCCGCGCGGGGTCCTGACCGAAGGCGCGACGAGGACGCTGGCCCCCGCGAGCTCCTCGCGGACGCGCGCGGCCGCTAGTTCGCCCGGCATCCGCACGGAGTCGCCGAGCTCGAGCTCGCGCACCAGGGCCTCCAGTCGCTTCCGTTCCGGGCCCTCGCCCACGATCGCGAGTACCAGCCGCAGCGCGGGCGTTGGTCCTCCGCGCCGGAGGGCCGACCGGGCCCGCGCGAAACCGCGCAGGAGGACGTCGAATCCCTTCTTGGGTACGAGCCTCCCCACCGCGAGGACGCCGAACTCGTCCCGCGCCGGCGGGCCCGCCGGCCTGTAGAGCGCGGTGTCGAGCCCGTGGTGCACGCAGACGACCCTGTCGGCGCGCAGGGCGGGATACCGGGCGAGCAGGAGCGCCCGCGCGTACTCGGTGCAGGTCACTACAAGCCTCGCAGCCAGGAGTTTCTCGGGGAGCATGGAGCGATTCGCGAAGACGTCCCAGGCGTGCACGGCGACCGAGTAGGGCACGCGCGCGAGCCTCCAGGTCGCGTAGGCCACGGTGGACGCGACGAAACCGAACTGCGCATGGATGTGCACCGGCGCGCCGCGCGGATCGGCCTGTTCCGCGGCGGGCTCCTCGACGGCGAGCCGCGAGAGTTCCCTTGCGAGGCTGAACGCCGCGTCGGCCCTCAGGAGCTCGGGAAGCATCGAGCGCAGCGACCTGGAGCAGCCCCTCGCGAGATCGAGGCAGAGCCCCGCGTACCGGAGCGGCGCCAGGGCCATCGCGCGGAGCTCGGCGCCGAGCGAGCGCAACGTGAACGGTCCCGGCAGCACGCGCAGCCGCCCGAGGAAACGCCCGGCATACTCCGGCGGCTCGCCTGCCGGAGGCGGCCGCAGGGCCCAGAGCAACGGGTTCACACCCAGCCTCGCGAGCCCCTCCAGTTCCCGCGCGATGAAGGTCTCGCTGCGTTCGGGGAATCGATCCAAGAGGTATACCAGCATCGGCCCTCCCGAGGCGGCGGCGCGGCGACCGCTTCAGGCACCCGCCCCGATGCGCTCGAACCGCGCGCGCGCCTCCTCGTAGGCGGCGATCGTGAGCTCGGCCGTCCGCTCCCAGGTGAACTCCCGCGCGCGCCCCAGGCCCTTCTCGCGGAGCTCGGCGGCGAGGGCCGGGGTCGTGAGCACCCTCTCGATCGCCTCCCTCAGGCGCTCGAGCCTGTCGGCCGGGACCTTGATCGCCGCGCCCGCCGCGAGCTCGGCCAGGGCCTCGTCCTGCGAGATCACGCAGGGGACGCCCGAGGCCATCGCCTCGAGGAGCGGGAAGCCGAAGCCCTCCGCCAGGCTCGGCAGGAGGAGCAGATCGGCCGCGGCGTAGACCGAAGGCAGCCTGTCCTCCGGGACATAGCCGAGCCGCCTCACGCGCGAGGCGAAACCCAAGTGATCGAGAAACCTGTCGAGCGCCCGGGGGTTCTCGTCCGGCCCGGCGAGCACGAGGTCGTGCGGCAGCCGCCGCGAGAGCGCTGCCGCGAAGAACGCCTCGACGATCCTCCGCACGTTCTTCTTGGGCTCGACGCGGCCCACGAAGAGGACGTAGGGGTTCGGCAGGCCGAGCCCGCGCCTCGTTTCCTCCTGGGCGCTTCTGTCCGGGAGCGGTTTGAACTCGCCCCCGACGCCGAAGGGCACGACCCGCAGCTTCTCCGCGCAGGCCGGGAAGAGCTCCGCCAGGTCGCGCTCGACCGCCCTGCTCGGGACGAGGACGAGCTGCGCGCGCTCGAGGGTCTTCGGCAGGAAGCGCCGGATGTGCGAGGCGCTCGAGCGCCTGACGAGCTCCGGCCGCCTGAGCGCGATGGTATCGTGCACCGTCACCACGACCGGCACGTAGCACATGACCGGCATGACGTACGCGGTCGCGTGGAGGACCTGGAGGCCGTCCCTGACGGCCAGGAACGGAAGCCTCATCTGCTGCCAGAGCACCCTCAGCGTGCGGCGGGCGCCGCGGAACCAGGTCCTCTTCACGTGGAGACTGTCCGACTCTAGCTCGGCGCGACGGGCGAAGCTCCTCGAGGTGTAGAGGATGAACTCGTGTCCGCGTCCGCAAGCAGAGAGGCGCTTGGCGAGCTCCCAGACCGAGCGGCCGAGGCCCGTCCAGTCGCCCCAGAGGAGCATGGCCTCGATCCCTATGCGCATGCGCCGGACCTTTCTCGGCCCCCGAGCATGCCAGGTGCCCCTTCTTTCCCTAGACCGGCAACGCTCGGCTCGGCGCCCCGGTCGATCCAGCCCTGCCTTCGCACCGTGCGCAGTCTACGCCGCGCGCGGCGGATAGCCAAGCGAGCGCTCCGCCGAGATCCGGCTCGTCGCCGCCCCTGCCCGCTCTATGTCAGGCATCGAGTCGTTCTTGAGCAATTGCAAACACTCTGCTCATATCTCAGGGTCGTTCGAGTCTCTCCGAAGTTGCCGATGTACGCCTGCGAGACTCCGGCCGCGCCGAGGAATCTCCCGATGGACTCCGCCGACGCGCCAAGTCTACGGGAGAATCGAGCGACCCCGGGCGGCCGGTCACTTTCCCTTGACGGGCGTCCGCCGATGTATACGATCCGGGCCTGCTATTGGTGCCAGGTCGTGCCCGCCGCGGGTTCGCGTCGGTGTCGAGCGGTTCGGTGGCGGGCGCATGGTCTCCGGGCCGGTGCCAGTCCGGCCCGACCGGGAGGAGCGCATCATGGCGAGGTATCTCCGTCCGTCGGTGGTCGTGCTGGCGCCTCTCGCGTTGGGAGCGCTCTCGGCGGGATGCGCGGTCCCGTTCCTCGCCCGGGACTCCACCTGGCCGGCGGCGGCCGTCGCGGAGGCGGGAGGCACGGCCGCGGAGCCGGACGTTCTGCACTGGGTGGCCGATGCACTCCCCGCCACGACCACGATGCTCGCTAACGGCGTGATCTGGGTCGGCTGCAACGTTCTCACCGTGGAGGGTGCTGACCTGAGCTCCTACGACTCCGGCGACGGGCCGTCCTTCGGCGTCGCGTTCGGAAATGGCGAGGACGTGAAGCGCTTCCTGGAGGTCGCGTACGAAGAGACGGACGGCCACCTGGTCCGCTCGGCAACTGCGACGCAAGGAGACGCGACCCACAGGCGATTCTATATCGGCGCGAGATACTACCTGCTTCCGTCCGCCGGTCGCGCGGTGCGCGCGGTCCCGCTCGTAATGGCAGGGGTCGCGTGGCACACGCTCGACAACTACGGTTCTGGCGGCACGGCCGACACGGATGTGGAGCACGCGACAGGTCTGGGCGTCTACGTGGGTACGGGGCTGGAGCTCTACATCAGCGGCCAGCTCGCCATCTGCTTCGACCTGCGCGCTTCCTACTGGAACTGGGAGGGCGTCCCCGAGGACACCGGGGCGCAGGGGACCGTGGGCAGCGCCCTGACACTGGCCTTCCACTTCTAGGTCGGGACGCGGTGGAACGAAAGGCGGGCGACCGATGAGACTCTCCCGATGGCTGCTGGTCTCGGCGCTGGCGGCAGGCTGCGCAGCGACGCAGCCGCTCACGGGCAGCGGCCCGGTTCCGCTGGCGGATCCGGCCCCGGTCGAGGCAATGGCGGTGCCGGGCGGCACGGTCTTCGCGCGAGACGTCGCGGGGGCGCTCACGGCCTTCGCGCCTCCGAGATCCTCAGGGATAGGGTACGTGTGGCTGGGCTACTGCGGTATGGACGTGCCCACTGGCGAGTTGAGCGAGGTCGGCTCGGGCGACGGCTTCACCTTCGGTGCGGGGTTCAGGGTCGGGGACTCCGCCCGCTCGTTTGTGGAGATCGCGTCCGAGAAGACGCTAAAGCACGACATGCCTGCGACGCTCGCCGACCTCACGCCTCCGAGCGGATACCACGAGCGGAACATGATAGGCGGGAGGACCTCGATCGCGGCACTCGCCAGGCTTGCCCGCCAGCCCAGGCCCTATTTTTCCTACGGGCTCGCCTACGAGAACTTCCAGGTCAACTACGCCTCCGCGCCCACGTACCGGGCTAACGCCCTGGGGTACTACATGGGCCTGGGCGTGGAGTTCCCCTTCGCCGAGAGGTCCTCGCTCAGCTTTGACGCCAAGTACCACTTCTGGGAGGACAAGGACACCACGGGCGAAGAGGGCATGTTCGGCAGCGTGGCCTTCTCGATCTTGTGGCTGAACCGCTTCTAGCCCTGCGCCGCGGGGCCGGAGGCGCGATCGAGCCGTCCCAGTACCGGCGCCTCGTCAGGTTTAGCTTCCCAGGGCGCTCACGTGGCCTTGCGGGCGCGTGCTATCTCTGCGCATTCGAGTCGAGGTCTCTTTTCCACGGTGGACGGAGTCGGCGCTCGATCGATTGGCAGGACGCGCGTCGGAAGGGCTCCTCGGGCGGACAAGGCGCAAGCGAGCTCGGCAGTTGCGGCACGGCGTGGGGCGTCGTAGATTCCGGCCCGGCGCGGCTGCAGGAGCGGAGGGCGTCGCGGCCAGGGCCGCGAGGACGGTGGCATGAAACTCTGCGTCGTCGGCACCGGGTACGTCGGGCTCGTGACGGCGGCAGGTTTCGCCGACGCCGGGCACGACGTCATCGGCGCGGATTCCGATGTTTCCAAGGTATCTGCGCTCTCGTCGGGGAAGGTGCCCATTTTCGAGCCCGAGCTCGAGGAGCTCGTCAGGCGGGGCCGCGAAAGCGACCGTCTGCGCTTCACGACGGACGTCGGCGAGGGCGCGCGCGGCTCCGACGCGGTCTTCATCTGCGTGGGGACGCCCGCCGGCTCGGACGGGCGGCCCGACCTCTCGGCGGTCCGCGAGGTCGCCCGCGCGGCGGCATGCGCCGCCCCGGCCGAGTGCGTCATCGTGGTGAAGAGCACCGTGCCGGTCGGCACGTGCGACAGGCTCGCCGAGGAGCTCTCCTGCGAGGTCGGCCGGACCGTCGAGGTCGCGTCGAACCCTGAGTTCCTCAAGGAAGGCGCCGCCGTCGAGGACTTCCTGCGCCCCGACCGCGTGGTGATCGGCGTGCGGTCGAGGCGCGCCGCAGAGCTCCTGCGCGAGCTCTACGAACCGTTCGTGCGGACCGGCGCGCCTATCATCGAGACTGATCCCCCCTCGGCCGAGATGGCCAAGTACGCCTCGAACGGGATGCTCGCCTGTCGCATCTCGTTCATGAACGAGATCGCGCGCCTCTGCGATTCCCTCGGCGCCGACGTCGAGAGCGTGCGGCGCGTGGTGGGCTCGGACAGGAGGATCGGGGGCTCGTTTCTCTTCCCCGGCCCGGGCTTCGGGGGGAGCTGTTTCCCGAAGGACATTCGCGCCCTCGCCTCGATGGGCGCCTCAGCCGGGGTCCCGGTGCCGCTCATGGAGGCCGTCGGCGAGACCAACTCCATACAGAGGCGCTACCTCGCGGACCTCCTGCGCAGGCACCTGGGGCCGAGCCTCGCCGGGAAGGCCGTCGCGGTCTGGGGGCTCGCGTTCAAGCCGAGGACCGACGACTGCCGCGACTCCCCGGCGCTCGACCTCGTGCGCGAGCTCGTCGCCTCCGGCGCCCGGGTCTCCGCCTTCGACCCGGCGGCGATGGCCACGGCCGCGCGCTCGCTCGGGGACGACGCCTCGCAGGTGCGCTTCGGCAGGGACAGGTACGACGCCGCGCGCGGGGCGGATGCGCTCGTCCTCGTGACCGAGTGGCCGGAGTTCCGCAGGCCCGACCCGAGGGCGCTCGCCCGCGCCATGCGCGGGAGGCTCGTCATCGACGGGCGCAACGTCCTCGACGCCCGCTCGCTCGCCCGCGAGGGCTTCACGGTGCGCGGGATCGGCCGACCCGTCGTGACGCCGGAGGGCGGCGCATAGCTACAGGGGGGCGAGCAGTGAAAGTCGCGGTCTATTACAGGAACTCGGACGTCCGCATCGAGGAGCGTCCGAGGCCGTCCGCGGGGGAGGGCGAGCTTCTCGTCCGCGTCCGCGCGAGCGGCATCTGCGGCACCGACGTCATGGAATGGTACCGCATCAAGCGCGCGCCGCTCGTCCTGGGCCACGAGATCGCCGGCGACATAGCCGAGGTCGGTCCCGGCGTCGCCAGGTACAGGCCGGGCGAGCGTGTCTTCGTCTCCCACCATGTCCCGTGCAACACCTGCAGGTACTGCCTCGACGACAAGAAAACGGTCTGCGAGACGCTGCACACGACGAACTTCGATCCCGGCGGCTTCGCCGAGTACGTGCGCGTGCCGCGGATCAACACGGACAGGGGCGTCTTCGTCCTGCCCGACTCGATGAGCTACGAGGAGGGGAGCTTCATCGAGCCCCTGGCCTGCGTGAGGCGCGGCCAGCGCCTGGCGGGCGTGAGGCCCGGGAAGACCGTGCTCGTCCTCGGCTCGGGGCTCTCCGGGATGCTGCACGTCGCGCTCGCCCGCGCGACGGGCTGCTCGAAGGTCCTCGCCACGGACGTGAGCCCCTGGAGGATCGCCAAGGCCCGCGAGTTCGGCGCGGCGGCATCGATCGACGCGCGCGAGGACGTCCCGGCATGGGTGAGGTCCGAGAACAAGGGGCTCGGGGCGGACATCGTCTTCGTCTGCACTGGCGCGGAGAGCGCCTTCCGTCAGGCGCTGAGGTCCGTCGACAGGGGCGGCGTCGTCGTCTGCTTCGCGCCGACCGGACCGGGGGTCGAGCTCCCCATCCCGGTGAACGAGTTCTGGCGGAACGGCATCACCGTGATGCCGTCCTACGCGAACGACGCTCGCGACGCCCTGGAGGCCATGGACCTGATCGCCTCCGGCGCGGTGCCCGTGGCAAAGATGATCACGCACCGGCTCCCGCTCGAGCAGGCCCAGGAGGGCTTCCGGCTCACGGCGGAGGCGAAGGACTCGCTCAAGGTCGTTCTGATCCCTGGCTAGGCGGAGCTCCGTTCGGGCCCGGCTCGGGGCCGGCCGGGGGCGCTTGCTGCACCCCTCCGCCAGAGCTGCCGGGTTCGTCCGGGCGAGCGCTCGCGGCTGCGGGCGGGCTTACGTGCTCCAGGGTCTCCAGCCCCAGGAGGCGTCCGACCTCCTCTTCCTCGTCCACGACCACGTGCGCCCCCGCGGACACGAAGTCGGCCGCGTACATGTGGTAGCGCGAGCGGACCACGACCGTCGCCTGAGGCCCCAGAACGCGCACCTGACGCATGACCTGGAGGGCCGTCCTGTGATCGGGGACCGTTATCACGACCGCGCGGGCCGAGGCGACTCCCGCGTGGGCCAGGACCTCCTCGAGCGTGGCGTCGCCCACGTGGGCCTCGACGCCGCTCTCGCGGGCGCGCGCCACGGTGCGAGGGTTGAGCTCGGTCACCACCAGCCGCAGCCCGGCCTCGCGAAGCGCGGTGACTACCCCTCTCCCGGCGGGGCCGCACCCGACGACGAGCACGTGGCCGCTCGGAGGCGCCGCGCGCGCGCTCCCCGAGACGCGCGAGTTCCTGACGAGGCCCAACCTCGAAAGCGCCCTCTCGGCGAGCGCGCCCGCCCTCGGGGCGAGCGCGACCAGGTACGGCGTCACGGCCAGCGTCACCACGGCGGCCGATACCACGGCCTGGAACGCGCCCACAGAAAGGACCCCCGCCGAGAGCCCTATCTGGGCCAGGACGAACGAGAACTCGTCCAAGGGCGAGAGGCACAGCCCCGTCGCCAGGGCGTTCCTGGGGCTGTTGCCGAAGCCCAGCATGATCAGGAACACGATCAGCGTCTTGCCGATCACGATCGCCGGGACCAGGGCCAGGACCAATTGCCAGTTCCCGCCCAGCCATCCGACATCCACGAGCATCCCGAACGCCGAGAAGAAGAGCGTCACGAAGAGCGTCCTCAGCGAGCCCACGTCGGCCCTGATCTGCGTGGCGAAGGGCGACTCCGCGAGGAGCATCCCCGCCACGAACGCCCCGAGGGCCGGGGCGACCTCCAGACGCGCCGCGAGGGCCGCGCAACCGAGGCAGGTCACGGTCGCCAGGATCACGGGCAGTTCGCGGTTCCCGGCCATCGCCGTCGCATGGAAGAGCCTCGGGAGAACGAGGCCTGCGATCACGTAGAGACCCGCCATGAGCGCCACTGTGAAGCCCGCCGCGACCGCCAGGCGCCTCGCCCCCTCGCCGCCGGTCGCGGCCCCGCCGAGAACGGTCAGCAGGATGATGAGCGGGATGTCGAAGGCGTTCTGGAACAGCGTGATCCCGATGGCGTTCCGTCCGTGGACGCTGTCGAGCTCCGAGCGCTGCGTGATCGTCCTGATCACGAAGGCCGTGGAGCTCGGCGCGATCACCGCGCCGATGGCGAAGGCCTGCGCCGGGTCAAGTCCCAGTGCGAGGCCCGCTCCGCCCGCGAGGGCCGCCGTGAGCGCTATCTGGAGCGACCCTCCGCCCGCGGCCACGGCGCTCACCTTCCTCAGCTTCGCGAGCGAGAACTCGAGTCCCGTCGAGAACATGAGCAGGATCACGCCCAGGTCGGCGAGCGCCGAGACTACTTCGCCCCTTCCGATCCATCCCAGGGCCTTCGGGCCCAGGAGGATCCCTGCGGCGAAGTAGCCCATGATCGCGCTCTGCCCGAGCTTCTCCAGGGCGAACCCCAGGGCCGCAGCGCTCGCCAGGAGGAGGACCACCTCGAGGAGCACGCCCCAGTCGTGCAAGATCGGCCTCCCGTCTCCCGCCGGTCGCGTGCGCGTTCTGCCCCCCGAGGCGGCCCGGAGCAAGCGCCGTGGCGCCCGGCCGGGGACTTCGAACCGGCCAGGCCACACCGTACTGTTCGCGGGGAATCATGAGCAGCAGCCCTGCGCGTCCGCCTCGAAATGTTCGTACCCAGAACTTCCTAATGCAACCGCGCGTCCGGATCGTTTGCTTTCCGCGGACGGCCGGGCATAATAGCGAGGTAGCGTGCCGGCCTCGGACGGTAGGCGCACCCGGCGGCCGGCGCGGATGAGCGAGCGAGAGTCCGCGAGACATGGGTTTCAAGGGCAGCCTCGACAGCATCAACCTGGCCGACATATTCCAGAACCTCGCGATGAACCAGCAGACGGGGACCCTGCGGGTCCATGACAAGGATCGGGTCAAGTGCATCTACTTCCAGCGCGGCGAGGTCAAGTACCTCTCCCACGGGAAGAGGAAGAACATACTCCTCGGGGAGATGCTCGTGGGCAGGGGCATAGCCACCCGCGAACAGGTCGAGGCTGCGCTCGCCGAGCAGAAGCGCTCGAATCGCCTCCTCGGCGAGATCGTGGTGGAGCTCGGCATCGCCTCGCGCGAAGAGGTGGACAATCTGGTGAAGTTCCAGATCGAGGAGGAGATATACGACCTCTTCGGCTGGGAGCGGGGCGAGTTCGAGTTCCAGGAGGGCCCCCCTCCGCAGGACCTGTTCGACCCCGAGCAACAGGCGACCGAGCTCTCGCTCAACACGTCGAGCCTCATCATGGAGGCCGCGCGCCGCATAGACGAATGGGAGCGCATCAGGCAGGTCGTGCCATCGACAAGAGAGGTGTTCGTTCCGGTCGCGCCCACGCCCCCCGAGGGCGCGACGCCCGTCGCGGCGCGGCTTCTCTCGTTCATGGACGGCACGAGGGACCTGGACGGTCTCGTCGAGGACTCCTGTTTCAGCCGCTTCGAGGTCGCCTCGACTGTGGCGGCGATGCTCGAGGCGGGGACGGTCAGGCCCGCGAGCGTCGAAGAGCTGCGCGCCGGCGCGAAACGGTGCCTGGAGCTCGATCAGCCCGCCCGCGCCGTCCGCCTGCTCGAGAAGGCCCTGGCCCTCGGCGCCGACGACCCGGCGCTCCGCGACGAGGTCGCGGAGGCGTGCATCAGGACGGGCGAGAAGGAGAAGGCCGCGATACACCTCGGCGTCCTCGGCGACGAGCGCGCCGCGCGGGGGGATTTCGAGGGCGCGATCCAGGCCTACGACAGGATCCTCGCCCTTCTCCCCAGGCATCCGGCCACGCACGAGAAGCTGGCCAAACTCAGGGCGTCGAAGGGCGAGAAGGACAAGGCGATCCGACACTACGCCAGCCTCGTGCAGGGCCTCATCGAGGCCGGCAAACTCGAGGAGGCCGCCGCGAAGTGCCGCGAGGGGCTGGCGCTCGACGCCGAGAACGTCGAGCTCCGAAGCGCGCTCGCGAAGATCCTCGCGAGCTCCGGGGACAAGGAGGCGGCGATCGCCGAGTTCGAGCGCCTGGGCGAGAGCCTGGCGCGCGCGCGGCAGATCAGGCCGGCCGCAGAGGCGTTCCGCCGGATCCTCCAGCTCCAACCGGGGAACAAGCACGCCAAGCGGAGGCTCGAGGCGCTCCTGGGCGGGGAAGGGGCGGCCAGGAAGTCGCACGCCATCCGCAACGTGGCGATCGCGCTGCTCGTGGCCGCGCTCGGGGGCGGGACCTATGTCGTGCTCCACGAACTCGCCGCGCAGCACCAGTACGACACGGCGGAGCGCGAGTCGGCGTCCCTGGTGGAGGCGGGCAGATTCGACGATGCCCGCGCGGCATGGCAGCCGGTCCTCGGCAACTGGTCCCTCTCCGGCTACCGGGCCCTGGCCGAGGAGCACATACAGGAGATCGGGAGGCGGGAGAAGCAGGCGAAAGAGGCCAGGGCCGCGGAGATCCGCGCCAGGCAGGAGGCCGCGCGCAAGGCCTTGGAAGAGGGCGCCCTCGCCGCGAGCTCCTACGATATCGAACGCGCCAGGGCGAAGCTCGCCGAGGCGCTCTCCTCTGAGTACGCGCCGGACGACGTCAGGTCCGCGGCCAGAGAGAAGTTGGCGGCCCTGGAGGCCGAGGAGAAAGAGGTCTCCGCGTTCCTGGCCTGGGCCGCCGAGAGCGAGCAGCGTCGGGATCCGGAGTCGCTCCAGGTCGAGTACGCCAGGACTCTCGAAATGCTCTCTAGGTACCGAAAGAACCCCAGGCTCAAGGACGCGAGGCTGCCGCTTCTCATCGAGACCGATCCGCCGGGCGCGCAGGTGACCGTCGACAGGGTCGTTCGCGGCAGGACGCCCCTGGTCGTCAGATACCCGGCCGGCTCGGCGCCCGAGATAGCCCTCGCGCTTCCGGGCTACGTCCCCGTGGAGAGGGTCGAGATCCCGAGGGCGCCCAGGGTCGCCCTGGAGCTTCGCAGGGCCGTCGCGTGGCGCGTGGACGTCGGCTCGCGCGTCCTCTCGATGGCTGCGGGACCGAACGGGTCGCTCCTCGTGGCGAACCAGGACGGCGTGCTCTCGGTGATCGAGTCCCCGCCGGGAGCGCCGGCCGGCCAACGCGCCGTCGTCAGGGCGTTCCGCACAGGGGAGGGCCTGACAGGCATCGGGAGCGGGATCACGCTCGAGGGCGCCACGGTGTACTTCGGCACCGACCAGCTCTACTCGCTCGACCTGGGCGCGGGCGTCCAGCGGAGATGGGCGACCGGAGTGGGCGGGAAGGTCCTCGCGCCGCCCGTGGTGGGCAGGGTGGGGCTCGTCGGCGGGAGGGAGTTCGTCTTCGGCACCTCCGTCGACGCGCGGGGCTCGGGCACCGTCTGGGCGCTCGACGCATCGAACGGCAGCGTCGTCTGGCGCGCCGCTCCCTCGGAGCTCCGCGCCGCCACGAGGTCCCGGCCGCTTTTCATGGACCCGCGCCTCTTCGTGGCGTTCGACGACGGCCGCGTCTACGCCCTCCAGGCCACGGACGGAAAGGTCCTCGGCACCTGGGCAGTATGCGCTCCCGCCGGCCTGGGGAGCCCGGTCTGGGACGGCACCGTCGCGTGGATCGCCTCTGCGGGGCTCGAGGGGGGGCTCCACGCCCTGGACCTCGAGGCGCCCGGGCGCCCGGTCAGGTCCTACAGGGCACGCTTCCCGGTCGTCGCCGAGATCCAGCTCGCGCGCGGCGTCGCCTACCTGGGCGAGGAACGCGCCGGCAAGGGCGCCGTGGAGGCCGTGGACCTGAAGACCTTCGACAGCCTGTGGCTGTATACCGCAGCAGAGGGAAGGATCTCGGGGAGTCTCGCCGTCTCCGAGTCCCGCGTCTACTTCGGCACGACGCAGGGCTGGGTCTATGCCCTCGATCGTTCGAGCGGCAAGCTGGTCTGGAAGTACAGGACGGGCGACGAGGTGAGCGGCGGCGTGCTCTTCGACGGGTCCTGGCTCTGCGTGGGCTCCTCGGACGGCTACGTCTACGCCTTCGCCGAGGGACGCGCATCCGGCCAGGGCGAAGATGCCGCCGCGCGAGGCCCCTGAGGGCGGGCCTCCCCGGGACGCAGGGCACCGCGCCGCGAAGACGGAGCTGTTTCGGAGATCTCGCCGCGACGAGAAGGGCCGACGCGCTTCACGCGCAGCGGAGCTCGGCCCGTCGGCGGCGTCTGCGAGCGTTCACCTGCCGACCGCCAGCGGTACCGAGAGAGGGAGACCTTCTGTCTTGTCCCTCTTCGTGAAGATATGCGGGATCGCGCGGACCGAGGACGCCGAGGCGGCCGTCAGGTCGGGCGCGGACGCCATCGGCGTGGTATTCGCGCAGAGCCCCCGCAGGGTCTCGCCCGAAAGGGCCGCGGCCGTCGCGAGCGCGGCGCGCGAGGCGGCGAGGGCCGCACGACGCGAGGTCCTGGTCGTCGGCGTCTTCGTGAACGAGCTGCCCGAGAGGATCTGGGAGCTCGCGCGAGCGGTGCCTCTCGACGTGGTGCAGCTCCACGGGGACGAGCCCCCCGAGCTCGCGCGCGCGCTCGCCGGCCTCAGGCTCGCGAGGGCGGTGAGGCTCCGGGGCGACGAATCGCTGCGGGAGACGGAGGCGCTCGCCGCGAGCAGGCTCTTCGAGATGCTGCTCTTCGACGCCTATTCGCGCTCGGCGCGCGGCGGGACGGGCGAGTCGCCCGACTGGAATCTCGCCGCCCGCGCCGTCTCGATCGCGGCGGAGAGAGGGGCGAGGACCATCCTCGCCGGGGGCCTGAGGCCCGACAACGTGGGACAGGCCGTGAGACTCGTCCGCCCCTCCGGCGTCGACGCCTCCAGCGGCGTGGAGCGCTCGCCCGGCCTGAAGGACCCCGTCCTTGTGGAACGATTCGTCGCGGAGGCGAGGGCCGCCGATTCGGATTCGGCGCCGCGGCGCCCGGCGTCCGTCTTGTGAGGGAGGAGCCTCCTGCTGCCGATCGGCTTGTGCCCGAGAGCGGCCTGGCGATCTCGGGCCACTCCGAGGCGAGGGCCATCCATGTGTGATTTCGGTAGCAGCGTGTGTCGGGCAGGTAACTCGGGGCTAGGGGGAGGCCGCTCAGTCCGCGATCGAGCCGTAGTCTGGCGCAAGTGCTTGTCACAACAAGCTTTGCCAGCCATATCTGACGGGGGCCGAGGGACTGGCCCAGGCATTGCTACGAGACGATGCGAGGAGGGCGACGCATGGCGACCCGCGGAACGGGTTTCACAATGGTCGAGCTCATGATCGCGGTGGCGATCATGGCGGTGGCTATTCTCACGCTGCTCAGCGTGCTCCCGGCGAGCTCCGTCGCCCGGATCGCGGCCGAGGAGGAATCCATCGCCGTGAACGCGCTCAAGAACAAGCTCGCCGAGGCCCGGAGCAAGCCTCTCGCATCGCTCTATTCGTACTATACCACGGGTTCCTGGGTGTTCACGCATCGCGGCGTCAGCCAGAACTACACGAACCGGTTCTTCGCCATCCAGGGCCTCGAGCCGGTCGTGGTCGGGAGCGGCTACCTTCCCCAGGGCGAGGTGATCGTGGTCGCGGACGAGGGCCCCAACGAGCGGGACGCGCGGTTCGCAAGCGAGCTCAGCCTCGGGGCGGACCTGAACGGCGACGGGCGTCTCGGCGGGATCGACCTGAACGGGAACGGTTCGGATTCCGATAACCCCGCCTATAGCCTCGACCTCGACGCGAGCGGCACCGCCGGCGACAACCACGATCTCTCCGGCGGCGGCTACTCGGCGATCCAGGTCGTCGCCGTGGCGAGGTGGCAGAGCCGCGCCACGAAGAGACCTGTGGAGAAGATACTCAGGACCCTGATCGGGGAGAGGCCGCGCTGATGAACCAGAAAGAGGGCGAGGTCATGCTCGGCGTCCGGCGTGCGGGGGGCGGTGCGGGTCGGCCCGACGGCGGCTTCACGCTCCTCGAGGGCATGGTGGTGGTCGCGATCCTGGCCGGGGCGACCCTGGCCGCGTTCGCGCTCCTCTTCGCGGGGACGCGCGAGGCCGAGACGGACATCCCCGACACCGAGCTCACGTCCGTCGCGCTCACCACGATCGACACCATCGCGCGCGAACTCAGGTCTGCGGGCAACATCTCGGTCTCCTCGGACGGGTCGAGCATCACCTTCCAGGTGCCCGTCGAGGCAGGGGCGGGCGGCGTGGTCTCGGGGACAGCGATCCGTTGGGGCGCGAAGTTCGGCCTGACCGAGCAGGCGGGCGCCTCGATCACCTACGCCTTCGTGCCGAACACGGCCCCCGGGGGCGGCGAGGATCAGCTCAGCGAGGCGGCGCTCCGCGTGAACCTCAACGTCAACACCGAGCTCTCTCCCGACACCTCTGACACCTACGTGATGGGCGGCCTGCGCCGGAGCGCCTGCGGCAGGCAGCTCATGCTCGGCGGGACCTGGATCGCCCAGGTCGGCGCGGCCGGGAGCCGCGGCGGCGATGTCGACGGCGACGGCCAGGGCGACCCCATCTTCGTCTACTCGGCGACCGACAAGACCGTGACCGTGACGCTCTGGTACCTGAGGATAGCCGGGTCGGACAGGGTCCCGATCCTCAAGAGATTCCGCGCGGTCGTCAGGCTGATGAACATGTAGCCGGACCGCAGGGAAGGAGGCTGGCCATGACGAGGATCGCACACGGAGAGAAGGGAGCAGCGCTCATCATCGCGATGATGATCGTGATGATGCTCGCGGCGCTTGCGGCCGTGGTCGTGCAGGACACGAGCACGCGCGAGACCATGCTCGGCGCCCGCGAGAGGGACGCCGCGGCGTTCGAGCTGGCGGAGTCCGCGCTCGACTACGCCTTCATGGAGCTCAGGCAGGGGAGGTCCGGGACGCTCGGGGCCTCGAGCTGGACGCCCTCCGGGACGGGCGACGTCCCAAGGTTCAGCGAGCTGAACACGTCCGAGCTCGACGCCCTGCCCAGGCTCGGCCCAGGGCGCTACTTCACCTACTACGAGGCGACGGGCCCCGGCGGGGTGCCGAGGATCATCGCCGGCGGGCAGGTCGGCCCTCCGGGCAGGACCGTCGAGAGGTACATCGAGGCCTCGCTCACGGCGGGGCAGCCGCACTCGCTCTACTACCACTCGATCTATGCGGGCAACTCCTCGAACGACCCGACGTACACGATGCCGTTCGGCGGGAAGTCGTCCTCGGCCGATGTCGTGAAGGGCGACGTCTACTCCGGCGGGAACGTCCTCGTGCAGGACGACGCCAAGATCACGGGCACGATCGAGGCGAAGGGCACGATCACTGGCGCCTCCGGGAATACCGGCGTCAGCATCCCCCCGCCGGACATGGCCGGCATGGACTACGAGCACAATCACGACGTGGGCGTGGCTACGCAGTTCGCACCCGGCGGCCCGGCGAAGTACCAGACCTCGAACCAGCCCGGGAAGGCCTGGGAGATCACCGACAGCGCGAACCCCGCCCATATCTTCAGGATGAACCCCGAGGATCGGGCCGAGGAGCGCGCCCAACTCGGCAACGGCAAGAACGACTTCTTCCTGGAGGACCCGACCTTCAACGGGAAGAGCGACCCGAACCATATCGTGCTCACGAACAGCGACCAGTCCGCCCAGACGGTCTACTACGTGGACGGGAACCTCTGGGTCCACCACAAGGACTACTACGGCTTCAAGGTCTTCGCCAACCAGAGGGACTCGCAGGACTCGCTCAAGGGCGTGGGGCCCGGCGGCAACAAGGTGAACGTGACCTTCGTCGTAAAAGGCAACATCTTCTTCAGCGACAACATCCTCTTGCGGAACAAGAACAAGGACGGGCTCGCGTTCATCGCCATCAAGGACCCGGCCGTCGCCAACAGCGGCAACATCTACATCGGCGACCCCAGGTACGGCACGGTCGAGGAGCTGAATTGCTTCCTCTACGCCGAGAACAACTTCTACGACGTGAACCTGACCGCCGCGGGCTCGCAGAGCTTCGAGATCAACGGGAACATGACGGCCGGCAACAAGGTCAGTATCCAGCGGGACTACCAGAAGTCCGGCAAGTGGTACCACTCCAAGATGACCGTGACGCTCGACGATCGCCTCAAGAACGGGACGCTCTCGCTACCCGGCCTCCCGCAGGTGGCCTCGGGCGGCGTGCCCAGCAAGTTCATCGCCTGGCGAGAGCTGGACATGTAGCGCGGGCGCGATCTCGTAAGGGCGGCACGCGAGCGGCGGGACCGGGCCTATGGCCCGGTCTCGTCGCTTCGGGGCGAACTGCGGCGAGAAAGGGGAACACATGCGGACGGGGCGAATCGCGGCGGCGCTCGCGGTCCTCGGGGCGGCGTCTTTCGCTCGGGAGGCCGAGCCGGCCTTCCCGAGGTTCGAGTCGGCGACCTTCAAGGCGGAGGCCCGCCAGTCGTTCCTGCGTTTCGCGTGGCGCGAGGTCGCGGAGCTCCCGGCCTACGAGACGATCGAGATCCACCGCGACCCGCCCGAGGGCCCGAAGGTCGTGACGACCCGGGTGTATCTCGGCCGCGAGTTCCAGACGCTGGGCTTCGAGCGCCGCGAGGTCTCGCGCGCGGGGAGGCTCTACAGCTCGGCCCGGACGTTCGACGAGGGCCTGGTCGTCGAGAGGCCCGAGGGCGGGGGCGAGCCGCTCGTCATCGAAGAGCCTCCGTATCTGGCGTTCGGCGCGTTGGTGCGCCTGGTCCGGGAGCCGGGGTCCGCCGCGGAGGAGATGGGCTCGCTCGATCTCGAGGCGCTCAGGCCGTCCAGGCTCTCCGCCTCGCTCGATCCGGCGCGGCCCGAGCCGGGCAGGTCCTTCGCCGCGATCTTCGCCGAGAAGCTCGGCGCCGAGCAGAGGCAGCTCAGGCTCGACGTCAGGCTCGACGAGATCGACGAGACGCTCGTCTTCCGGATCGAGAAGATGACCGACGTCGCCAGGCGGCTCGTCTGGGTCCCGTACCAGGGCAAAGAGAAAGAAGACGAGAAGGCCCTCGCCGACGCCCTCTCCGCGGCCCTCGGCGGGGCGGACCTGGAGGCGGCGCTCGAGCTGCTGCTCGTCGTCTCGAACGACGCGCTCCCGCCCATCGAGGAGAGGATACTCAAGATGGGACCGGGCGTCGTCGAGCCCCTCTTCGCGCGCGCCTCGGCGATGCCCGAGACCGAGCTCGCGCGCAGGATCGCCGTGATCCTCGCGAGGACCGGCCTGAACGGCGAGCGGGCCTTCGCGGACCTCTTCTCGAAGCTCGGGCCCTACGGGCAGGTCGAGGTCTATAGGCTCCTCAGGGAACGGGACGACAACCGCTCCTACCTGCCGCTCACCTGGACGCTCCGGTTCCCCGACTTCCGCATGGCGCCTCCGGCGGTGCACTGGCTCGCGGAGATCGACGCCAGGGACCCCGCCCACAGGGTCCGGGATAGGGTGCGGAGCTGGCTCTCCGACGAGAAGCTCTGGGTGGAGCTCCGCGAGCGCGGGCTCACCAATATCTACGTGATCGACCTGGCGAGCGAGCTCCGCGATCCGGAGCTCGTCAAGCCGATCCGCTCGCTCTGGGGCTCCATGACCGACGACGAGCGCAGGCGCGTGGTCGAGGCCTTCGGCAGGATCGGCGGGGAGGAGGCCCTGGCGGCGCTCGCGGACCTGCTCGCGGGGGACAAAGACCCTGCCATCCGTCGCGCCGCCGCGAAGGCGCTCGGCTTCGCCGGGGGCGAGAAGGTCGCGGACAAGCTCCTCCGCGCCCTCGAGGACGAGGACGAGTCGGTCAGGCTCGCCGCCGGGACCGCCCTGGGGCGCGTCTTCGGCGTGAAGCTCCCGCCCACGGCGGAGGCGTGGTCGAAGTTCCTGGAGGAAAGGGAAGAGAAGCTCGCCCAGGAGGCCGCAGGGCCGGTCGTCCCGGGCCCCGAGGAGACGCCCCCCGCCGAGTCGGCCGCCCGCGCCGCCGCGAGGGCGGGGGGTTCGGTGTATCTCTACGTCGGCCTGGGGGCGGCGGCCGCGGCGGCGTTCTTCCTGTACCTGAGGGCCGCGCTCGTCAGGCACCAGGCCAGGAAGATAGAGCGGGGGCGCCGCAAGATCCCCGGCGGCGGCGAGGCCGTCTAGCCCGGCCCGCCGCCCGGTTGCATGCGCGCCGGGGCGCAGCGCGCAGCCGCCGCGCGCCCGCGGCACCTTGTGTGTATTTGACCGCCGGCCCACTCGCCTGTTTGATCACCAGGGAGGGCCTGAGGCAGGGGTCTGTCCGGAGGGAGGCGTCGGATGTCCTGGGCGCGCAAACTGGTCGGCGTGGGTCTTGCGGTCGCGGCCGCCGCGCTCGAGTTCCCCTCCCGGGCCACCGCAGCCGAGGCGAACAACCTCGGGCCGTCGAGCGAGTACCTCATCCACAACGTGGTGATGAAGGGCTGGATCCTCTCGCACAACCAGAAGGGGTTCACGTTCAAGGTGGACGACAAGCCGCCCCTGGACGTGGTGGTGGAGAACATACCCTGGGAGGCGCTCCCGCCGGCCGACGCGGAGAGGATCAGGCGGTCCGGCGCCGGAGAGGCGCCTCCGGCGGCCGGGCCGACCGCAAGCACCAAGGTCGCGCAGACCGCGGCTGAGACCCCGGCCCCAGATGCGATCCCGGCGACCAGGTACACGCTCAAGAACGGCCGGACGGTGACAGGCAAAGACCTGCCGGAGCTCTCCACCGCGACTACCGTGTGCATTCGCAACAAGTACGCCGCGCAGTTCCACATCTCGCGCGCGGACATCGCGCGCTCCGAGCCGGTGATGGTCCCGGAGACCGAGATATTCACGCTCGTGGAGCTGCGCGAGCGGAAGATCGGAGAGATCAACCCGACCAGCGGCCGGGAATACATGGAGCTGGGCAACTACCTGCGCAGGATAGGGGATTTTGCAGGCGCCAAGGACGCCTTCGAGAGGGCGATGCTCCTCGACCCGCGCTTCGAGGAGGTGGCGCAGAAGAACCTGGCCGAACTCGAGGCGTCCCTCAAGGAGGTCACTTCCCGCTATCTCGCCGAGCAGATATGGTCGGATATCCGGGCCGATCGCCTGGCGGAGGCGCTCCAGAAGATCAAGAGGCTCCGCGAGCTCGACCCCAACAGCCCCGACCTGACGACCCTCGAGGTGCAGGTGCCGGCGATCGAGAGGGAGCTCCAGAAAGACATCAGGCGGCGCGTCGTGGCGTCGTACTACCTGAAGATGGAGGAGCTGATCCGCGAGCGGGTCTACAACCGCGTCCCCGACGGACCGGAGATCCCCGGCGTAGTCGTCACGACGAGGGACGGCAAGTCGTTCAAGGGCGTGCTCAAGACCGAGGGCGAGGAATACGTAGAGGTCGACGTGGACGGGCGGCTGGTCAGGGTGGAGAAGTCGATCGTATCGAGCGTGAGCCAGACCAACCTCAATCCGAAGCGCCGGGACCCGACCTTCGCCGAGTCGAAGCAGTACGTGCAGGACACCTCGGGCGGTCTGACCGCGGACATAGTCAAGGCGCTCGAGGAGGAGTACAAGAAGTACGGGCTCACCCAGGAGCAGATCCAGAACTACTGGAAGGATCGGCTGACCGACGTCGTCACCTACACGAAGGGCGGTGCCGAGAGGATCCCTCCCGCCTACATCCTCCACGAGGCGAACTACGGGAAGGCCTCGTGGCTCCGCGAGGGCGCGCAGATCGTGGCGCCGCCTCCCCAGGGAGGGACAAGACCGGGCGGCGGGACCCCGGGCAGGCGCCAGAGGATAGAGACGGACCCCGAGGTCTGGTGGAAGCAGCAGCCCCCGGAGGTCCGTTACCAGGCCCTCGTGGCCTTCGCGGCCGAGGCCCTGTGTAAGGTGGACAAGGTCGCGAGCACTCCCTGCAACCATTGCGGCGGCAAGGGGTATATCGAATCTTTCGGGCTGGGCACGGGGATCAAGGTCCAGGAGAATACTACGAAAATCTGCCCCACCTGCCGCGGCACGGGCACGTTCACCAGCATCCGCTACCGCTGACGTGGCCGGCTTCGTCTTGTGCCGTCGGTAGTCGTTAGGATATGATACCGCTGCGGAGGTGAAGGACGAGCGGGGGAGAAACCGGGGCATGTTCGGAAGAGCGAGAGGTCCGTTTGTCGCGGCTTGCGCCTGCGTTGCCCTCGCCCTAGCGGCCGGGGCTGCGAACGCCGGTACCACCAACTGGATCGAGGCCGCGCGCAAGTTCAAGGACAAGGCGATCGAACACCTCAGGCAGGCCGAGGGCCCCTCGGCGGACAAGGCCCAGGCCGGCAAGAACGCGCTCGCGCAGCTCAACGTGGCCAGGATGCTCCTGGAGACGAAGTACCAGGAGCCCCGGCCGGCCGAGGTGGTCCGCGAGCTCGAGGAGGTGAACTCCCTCATATACTGGACGCGCAAGATGCTCCCGGTCGAGGCGACCGGTGTCGACATCAGGCCCGTCGAGCCCCCGGCCGGCAAGAGCCGGGACGAGCTCGCCAGGGAGTTCTTCGAGAAGGCCGAGGACTTCGCCAGGCGCAACCCCGACAACCTCTTCCTCCAGGCGGTCAGGTACTTCGAGGTGGCGGACAGGTTCCAGGGGACCACCTGGAGCGTGAAGGCGAACGGCCTCTCCCTCGAGCTCCAGCGCCGCATGCGCTCGGAGGCCGGTCCCGACAAGACCTCGCTCATCAAGGAGCTCGGCGACGTCGTCTCGAGGCCCGAGTTCACGCAGGAGGAGAAGCTTCAGTTCTGCGAGAAGCTCCTCGGGGAGCTGCCCGCCGACGACCCCCTGAGGCCCGAGGTCGCCGCCATGAGGGCGATCTTCGGCGCCGCCACGCCGGCCGACCAGGCGGCCGCGGCCGCCGCGTACTTCCGCGACTTCGCCCAGGGGCGCTTCGCATCCCACCTGGAGGGGCTGAAGGGCCTCGCCGGCGAGCCCGAGGCGTACGACGCCGTCGTGGCCGCGGTGAGGTCGGCCGGACCCAACGAGCAGAAGGCGAAGTCCGTCCGCGCCTATCTCGACCGCTTCCCCTCCAGCCCTCGGAGGGCCGAGATGGAGCTCGTCGCCGCGGCGCTCTCCGCGAAGTACGCGCACGACGAGGCGACAGCATGGATGAAGTACCGCCTATCCTTCCCGAGCGGGGCGCTCAAGGACCAGGCGACCGCCGTCCTGCAGAAGAACGAGTCGGCGATGCATGCGCAGCTCAGGTCCGCGTTGATGGACGGCGACGATGCGCGATTCAAGGCCATCTCCGACGTGTACCTGGAGATCGTGCCCAAGGGACCAGGGGCCTCGGAGGTGCGGTCGATTCTCGCGCTTCTCGCCGCGCCTACGATGGCGGATCGCCTGCGCCTCGCGCAGACGCACCTGGGCGCGCATGCACACGGGGCGCTCACCCCCGTCCTGAGGGAGGTCGTGGAGCGCTGGCGCAAGGGGGACGAGGATGCCGCCTTCAGGAGGCTGGCCGACGCCTTCGCCGCGGCGAAGACCCCCCAGCAGCGAGTCTCCGCGGCAAACGAGTTCCTCAAGGCCTACCCCAGGAGCTCCTTCGCCGCGGAGGTCCGGGCGTGTCTTTCCGTCCTGACGCTCGACGGCGTCCGGGCGCGGCTGGAGGCTGCGAGGAAGTACCTGGCCTCCTATCCAGACGGCGCATTCGCGCCCGGCATCCGCGAGCTCGAGCAGTCCCTCGCGGGCGAGCGCTCGGACGAGCTCTATCGCGCGGCGAAGGTGAGCCTGTCCGACCCGAAGACCACCTACTCCGCGAGGATAGCCGCCGCGGAGGCCTATCTGGCCGAGTTCCCCGAGGGCGAGCGCTCCCGCGAGCTCCGCTCGGCGATCGAGTCGGTGAACAGGCTGCTCGCCGAGGAGGCCGCGGCCTTCGAGAGGCTCGCCGCCGCCCTGGAGGGCCTTTCGTCATTCTCGGAGGGCGTCCGACTCTGCGAGGAGTTCATCCAGAAGTACTCCCCGGGCCCGCACTACCAGGAGGTCGTCTCCAGGAAGCAGGACCTGCTGAAGAGGCTCGACGCGCAGCGGGAGGCCGAGGCCTACGCTGCACTCACCGCGAAGCTCGCCGGCAAGGAGCTCTCGCGGGTGCAGAAGGTGGACGAGTGCCTCCGGTTCCTCAAGGAGTACGGCCAGGGGCCGCACCGCCGCGAGGTCGGCGCCGAGCTCAGGAAGCTCGCACCTGGAAGGCTCAAGGGGCACGCCGGGCCGGTCAGGGCGGCGGCGTTCAGCACGGACGGCACGAGCCTCGTCACCTGCGACGCCGACAGGTCCGTCGCGGGGAGCGGGCTCTGGGTCTGGAAGCTCCCGGAGGGAGCGCTCGACAGGAAGTACAGGACGAGGCCTGCGTTCACCGTGGGCTCGATGCTGGCCGCCCCTCGCGACACGTCCTTCTGGATCGGCGAGTCGTCGGGGGGGCTGTTCGTCTGGAATCTCTCCGACGGCAGCGTCGGTCCCCGGATGCGCCTGGGTCGGGGGCCGATAAGGGCGATCTCGTCGACCGCCGACGGGACCGTCGTGGCGACCGCCTCCCTGGGCGACGGGAAGGCGAGGACCTGGGATCCGCTGGAGTGGGTCCCGGAGGAGGGCTTCCCGGGGGGAGGCGGGGTCTCGGCCGCGGCGGTGAGCCCCACGGGCGACGCCGTAGCCGTCGGGACCGTCGACGGGCGGATACGGGTCTTCAGGCCGGGCTCGGCGGAACCGGTGTGGTCGAAAGATGTCTACAGGGGCGAGGTCGACGCCCTCGCGTTCGGCCCGGGCGGGAACGCGCTCGTCTCCGCCTCGAAGGCGGGCGGAAAAGTCTGTCTGTGGGGAGGGCTCTCTGGCAACCTGATATGGGAGGTCGAGGAGCCCAGCACGAGCCTCGCCTTCGTTGGATCCGACGCCGTCATAACAGGGCCCAGCCTCAGGATGGCCGTCGACGGCCGTGTCGCCGCGGAGCTCGGCGGCTCGGGCCCCGTGGCCGTGAGCCAGGACGGCAAGTGGGCCTTCACGGGAGGCGACGAGAACGAGGGGATCCTCTGGTATCTGCCGGCCCTCATGTGGAAATAGCGGCCCGGTGGAAGGGTGACGGGGACACAGGCATGCTCGGCGCGCGCAAGATGGGGAACGGGGAGCGGAGCTCGCATCTCTGGCTCCTGGTGGGGGGGGTGGCTGCCGCGGGGTGTCTCGCGGCGGGGCCGGAGCTGGCGACACCCCCCGGAACTCCCGCCGATCGACCCGCCGCCGGCTGGGCGCTTCCGGCCGGCGCGCTCGCGGCCGCCAGGGAACGCCTTGACGATGCCGAGATAGTGGAGCTGCCAGCGCTCGAGGCCTGGCCGCGCTCGATAAGGACCGGGCGTCTCTACGGGCTCTTCCAGGTGAGCCCGCTAGTCGCCCAGATGGGGGTGCTCGCGGACGCATCGCGCGCCGACGCCGGGTTCGGCATCGGCGTCGTGTTCGGCTACAGGTTCCTCGTGGGCGGGACGACCACGCTAGGCGTCGAGTTCGTGAACGAGGAGAGCTGGCACCGGAACCCCGCCTCCGACGTTCAGGGCCTGGCCAGCCGCACGGGCGTGGGCGCGCGAGTGAGTTTCCGCGTCGACGAGAAGATGCACCCGTTCGCCCTGGCAGGGGTCGGGAGCTACACGCTCGATTTCGAAGAACTGGGCCCTGAGTACGACCTTTCCGGCGGCGGGGTGTTCTTCGGAGGGGGCGTGGACTTCGCCCTGAAGAGGAACTTCTCCGCGCGCGCGGAGCTCGTAATGCACGTGTGGGACGCCGCGGAGCCCTCCGGGCACGGAGGGGTGGCCGAGACGCTCGGGCTGGGACTGGGGGCGGCGGTCAGCTTCTAGACGCGGCGGCCGGGCGCACAGGCAGGAAGGGGGCTCGCCATGCCGAAGGCCCTTTCGAATCTGGTCGGCCCCGGACCGGGCAGGAACCTGGCGGCGCTCGCCGCGCTCCTGGCCGGTTGCGCGTCGGGGCCGCTCGGCGTGAGGCCCGAGATCAAGGACCCCTTCACGACCTCGGGTACCCGCGACGACATCACGATCACGTTCGAGATCCGCGATGACGACATGACCGAGTCTTCGGTGCGGGTCGAGTACTCGCTCGACTCGGGCGCGAGCTGGAACGCGGCCAGGCTCGTCCCCGTGCCGGGCGCGAGCGGAAGGGTCGTTGGGAGCTCGCTCAAGGGCATATGGCCTCGGAGCGACTGGACCCAGTGCCAGGTGAAGTGGGACTCCTGGACGCCGCGCGTGGGCGTAACGGGCGATACGCCCGTCAGGCTCCGCCTCACGCCCTCCGACGTGGATGGCGAGGGCACGCCCAGGGAGCTCGACCTGAGCGTGAATAACCACTACGCCGGGCTCCAGGTCAGCCACACGACCGTGGACCTGGGCGAGGCCCTGGAGGGCGTCGACGAACCGCCGCCCGTCCCGTTTGACATCACGATCACGAACTCGAACGGGGCGAGCTCCACGACGCTGCTCTGGAATACGAGCGTGAGCTCTCCCTGGCTCACGAGGACGCCCCAGAGCGATCTGGTGACGGGCATAACGACGGGCTCCGCTACGGTCTCGATCTCTGCGGACGTGGACGGCGCGGGCCTGACGGCGGCCGGGAGTCCGTATTCCGCGACGCTCACGATCACGGGCACCGACAAGACCTCCAGCCAGGCCGCGCACGACGGCACGCAGACCGTGGCGGTGAGCCTCCGCGTCAGGAAGCCGCAGCCCGCGATCAAGATCCACGACGGCACGCCCGGCGAGAACGTCCTGACCCAGCTCGTGTTCTCGTGCGATGCCGGGGGCGCGCCGCCCGCGGATCAGGGCTTCGTCGTCGAGAACGACGGCGATCTCGCCGACAAGGGCTCGGTGCTCATTTGGAGCGCCGCGGACGACGTCGGCAGCCCGGACTGGCTCTCGTACTCGCCCTCCGGTAACGCCGCAGGCCTCGCGAAGAACGCCGGGGACGCGGTCACGGTCTCCGTGGACAATACGGGCCTCGCGCCCGGCACCTACACGGCTCACATCACGATCTCGGGCTCCGGCTCGAACGGCACCGCCACGAAGACGGGGTCGAAGACGGTGACGGTCACGCTCACCGTGCGCGCCCCGGGCCTGAGCCTCTCGCCGGCCGGGCCGCTCACCTTCGCGTACGGAGTCGAAGGTAAACCCTATACGCCGGACACCAAGATCGTGACCGTGACGAGCACCGGCAACGCCGCGCTCAACTGGAGCGTGACGTATCCCGTACCGGGCTCGAGGCCGGCCTGGCTCACCGTGAGCCCCGAGTCGGGCGGACCTCTCGCTCCGATGCAGACCCAGCAGGTGACGATCACGGTCGACGCGACGGGGCTCCCGGGCTCGACGACCGACTACACGGCCACGATCCGGTTCAACGTCGCGGGCTATCCGTCGGCCTCGAAGGACCTGGTGGTCAAATTCCACGTCTACGAGCAGGCGACGCTCGTCCGCAGTCCGTCGAGCCTGAGCTTCACGGCCGTGCGGGGCGAATCCTCTCCGCCTGCGCAGACGATCTCGATCTCCAGGCTCGCCGGCACGAACGTCGCGCCGCTCACCTGGAGCGTCTCCGACGATGCCGCCTGGCTCTGGTGTTCGCCGACATCCGGCACCTGTACCACTGAGACGGACACCGTCAGCGTGGGCGTGAACCATGGCGGGCTTTCCGTCGGCAACTACAGCGCCACGATAACGGTGACCGCGCCCGAGGCGTCGAACACGGTCACCATCTCCGTCAACCTGAGTGTCGAGATCACGATCGGCACGGGGACGACCTCGAGCAGCAGCTTCCCGATGAATACGGACCGGCACGACGAGAGGACGCAGGTGATCTACCTGGCCAGCGAGATCGGCGCGCCGTTCACGATCAACCGGCTCAGACTCTACGTCACGACGGTCCCCGGCCAGAGACTGAACAACTGGACGATCAGGATGAAGCACACCACCCTGGACAGCTTCGAAACCCCGGCCTGGTCGACGGGCTGGACCGTGTGCTACCAGGCCGACACGACCATCTCGACGACCGGATGGGTGACTTTCAACTTCACGACCCCGTTCGCGTACAACGGCACGAGCAACCTGATGGTGGACTTCAGCTTCAACAATGGCAGGTATACGAGCGCCGGCGCCTGCCGCGTTACGAACGTGGGCAGCCCGCGGACGATCTACTTCTACACGAATAGCGAGTACGGGAACCCGCTCAACTGGACGGCGGGAACACCGCCGCCGATGACGGCGACGTCCATACCGAACATCCAGCTCGCGCCGTGACGGGAGGCAGGTAGGGAGGGGGCCGCCCGGTGGAGACGCCGGGCGGCCTTTTCCGGGGTCAGCCGCCGGCGGCCTCGCGCCACTGGCGTCTCACGATCTCGACCGCCCTCGGGGCCTCGGACCTCACGTCCTTCCACCGGCACTCGATCGAGATCGCGCCGCCGTAGCCCGCGCGGGCGAGCGCGGCGAAGTATAGTCTGAAGTCGTCGCCCGCGACGCCGGGCGCGGTGCGGTCCTTCGCCTCGGCCACGTGCACGTGCGCGAGGAGCCCGCCGAACCGCTCGAGCTCCGAGGGCGGCTCCTTCTCGCGCGCCATGTGGTAGATGTCCGCGAGGAGCCTGACCGCTCTCGACCCGCACCTCTCCACGACGAGGGCCGCGGCCTCGAGCTTGTTGAGCAGGTTGCACTCTCCGCGGTTCAGAGGCTCGACTGCGAGCGTCACTCCGCGCTCGCGGGCGAGGGGAGCCATGCACCTGAGGAGGTCCACGAACTGGTCCAGGGCCTCGTCCCTGGAGAAGCCCTCGGGGACTCGCCTCGCGCCGCCGCTCCCGAAGACGATCGTCGCGATCCCGACCATGCGCGCGCGCTCGAACGCCTTCTCCGCGTAGCGCATGAGCCGCGCGCGATCGACCGACGGCCCCACGCACTTGAGCGCGCCCGGAAGGAAACAGTTCGCCGCCGCAACGGGGAGCGGACAGGCGCCCGCCGCGCGGAGGTTCGGCTCGAAGGCTTGGTCCGAGGACTCCGGCGCGAGGAACGACTGCACATTCTCTTCGAGAAACTCCGCGCCCGACCCGGCGAGCTCCCCGGCGAGGGGGACCGACGCGCAGATGCCCACCTTCGGCACGGGGTCGCGCCCCTCTCGCCAGCGCCGCCCGGCCTTCAGACGGCGTATATCCTCACGCCGAACGGCTCGAGCTCCAGCTCTCCGTCCTCGCGCCGGCGCGAGAGGAGGTCGAGCCTCCCGCCCTGGAGCGGCACCAGCTTCGGCTCGTCCGTGAAGTTGAACACGAAAAGGATCGGCTTGCCCTCCTTGTGGCGCACGGCGACCTCGACACCCTCAGGCAGGTCGCGCACGCGCTGGACGCCGAGCTCGTCCAGGATCGGCCCCAGGAACCATTTGTGGAAGGCCGGCTCCGGCAGCGTGCCGATGTAGTATGCCCTGCCCTTCCCCCGCCGGTTCACCGCCATGGCCGGTTCGCCCAGGTAGTAGCCCGAACGGTACATCGCCAGGGCCTCGGCGCCCTTGAGCGCGAGCACGTCGCACCAGACCGAGGTCTTGAATCGGGAGCCGTCGGACATCTCCAGGTCCACCGACCGACCGCCCACCGCGTCGTAGTCGGCGACCTCGAGGCCGGCGAGCTCCGCGAGCGGCCCCGGGAGGGGCTCGGTGCGGCAGACGTTGTCCTCGTTCTTGACGCCCGAGCGGCAGTTGAGAATCGCCACGCCTCCGGATTCGACGTACGCGGCGATCCTCCGGGCCAGCTCATCCCTGATCACGTAGAGCGGCGGGAAAACGACGAGCCGGTAGCGCGACAGGTCGGCGCCCGGTCCTATGACGTCCAGGCCGCAGCCCAGGGCGGCGAGGGCCTTGGCGTATGCGAGCTGGACCGCGCGGTACGAGAAACCGCTCGTATGCGGCTGTATCTGGAGCGCCCAGATATTCTCGTAGTCGTTGAAGACGGCCACGCGGTTCTCGACGGTGCTTCCGTCCAGGACTTTGGCGAGCGTCCTCACCTCGTCGCCTGTGCGGGCGATCTCGCGGTAGCGCCGGCGCGGCACCGCGTCGTGGTTGAGTATCCCCTGCCAGTATTGCTCGGTCCCGTAGAGGCAGCTCCTCCAGCGGAAGAAGAGCACCGCGTCCGCCCCGTGGCCTATGGCCTCCCAGGTCCAGAGCCTCAGTTCGCCCGGCCTCGGCGAGCCGCCGAAGTATGTCCAGCCCGTGTGGCCCGAGCGCTCCTCCATCACCCAGAAGGCCCGGCCCTTCAGCCCGCGCGTGAGGTCGTGCGAGACCCCGGCGGGGCCGGAGTCCGGGTAGTTGTCCCAGGAGACATGGTCCAGGTCCTCGGCGAGCCGGTAGTAGTCGAGGCTGTCGTGGAGGCCCATGAAGTTGTGCGTGACGAACTTGCCCGGCGAGAGACGCCTCAAGATCTCGACCTGTTCCCGCTGGAACGAGACCGCGTTTTCCGACTGGAAGCGACGCCAGTCGAGGATCAGGGACGGGTTGTGGTTCGCCGTCCCGCACTGGGGCGCCGCGAGCGGCGGGACCTGCGACCAGTCGCCGTACTCCTGGCTCCAGAATACCGTCCCCCAGCGGCGGTTGAGCTCATCCACCGAGCCGTACCGCGAGCGGAGCCACGCCCGCCACTTCTCGGCGCAGGCCCGGCAGGTGCAATCGTGGCGGTCGAACTCGTTGTCGATCTGCCAGCCGATCACCCGGTCGTCGCGGCCGAATCGCCTGGCCATCGCCTCGGTGATCGCGCGCGAGCGGGCGCGGTAGTTCTCGCTCGAATAGCAGCGGTGGAGGCGCGTCCCGAAACCGAGCACGTGGCCCAGGTCGTCCCGCATGAGCACGTCGGGGTACTTCTCCACGAGCCACGCCGGGGGCGAGGCGGTCGGCGTCCCCAGGACCGCGCAGATGCCGCGCCTGTGGAGCGCGCTCATGGCCCTGTCGAGCCAGTCGAAGTTGAACTCGTTCTCGCGCGGCTCCAGGCGGCTCCAGGCGAACTCGGCGAGCCGCACGACCGAGAGCCCCGCCTCCTGCATAAGGCGGGCGTCTTCCTCCCAACGAGATTCCGGCCAGTGCTCGGGGTAGTAGTCGACTCCCAGTCGCATGTCCGCGTCCTTTCCGAGGCGTCCCGCCTGGTCCGGCCGCGAACGGGCGCCGAGGCCGGACATGCGGATCGTCCGGCCTGCGCCCTGATTGTCAAGCGACTCGAGGGAGCCGATCGGTGCAAGGCGACGAAGCGGCTTATGCGGCACAGGTGTCGCCGCTCCCCTGGGCGACGTCGAGCGCGGCCAGCAGGGCGTCTCGAGAGGCGCTCTTTATGAACTCCTCGAGACGAGCCCCGCGCGGGCTAGAGGAACCGTAGCCTCGCCGGCGCGCTCCTCTAGCGCTATCCGGCCTTGCCCGACGACGCCGAGGACTTCTCGCCCGCGGAGACCGGCGCGGCGCCCGACTCCTTCTTCGCCTTCTCCTTGTACTCCTTCGACCGGTAGTCGGTGATGTAGAAGCCCGAGCCCTTGAACAGGAATCCCGCGCCTACGCCGACCAGCCTCCTGAGCCTCGGTTCGCGGCAATGCGGGCAGACCTTGAGCGGCGGGTCCTTGATCCCCTGGAACTCCTCGCAGGACTTCCCGCACGCCTCGCACTCGTACTCGTATGTCGGCATGTGCGTCTCCCCTCCGAGCGCCTATCTTCCTGACCCTGCCTCCGGCGCCTGCGGCGTCCCTGCGGCAGCCGGTCCCCCTTGGGCCTGCCTGGGAGGTCGCTTCGAGACGACCACCTGCGCCGGCCTCAGCACTCGATCGCCGAACTCGTAGCCCGGCACGAGTTCCTCGACGACCGTCGCGTCGGGGAGGTCGTCCCTGGTATCGACCTGGACGGCCTCGTGCCGCGCGGGGTCGAACTCCTCGCCCTTCGCAGGGATGCGCTTCACCCCGACGGTCTCGAGGAACCGCTCGAGCTCCGCCCAGACGAGACAGATCGCGCCGCGCAGGCTCTCGGGCGAACGGTCCTCGCTGGCGCGGCTAGCCGCCAGCCTGCACTGGTCGGAGGCCGCGAGCAGCCTGGAGAGTATCTCGGCCTGCGCCGTCGCCGCCCAGCGCTTGCGCTCCTCCTCCATGCGCTTCTGGTAGTTCGCGAACTCCGCTTTCGTGCGCAGGAGGAGGTCATAGTACTGGTCGCGCTCGGCGGCCTTGCGCCTGAGTTCGTCGAGTGCCGCCCCGCAGGGGAGCTCCTCGCCTCCGTGCACGCGCATTTCGCCCCCGGATCCGCCGTCACCGCTGCTCATCGCCTCCAGGCCTCCCCGGCCGGAGATCCATAGGCCCGATCGCCGGCCGTGCAGTCCAGCCGGGCCTCGATCGGAGCCTCACTCCGACCTTGTTTTTGACCCGCCATCTCCCGTTCGCCCGTCGGAGGAGAGGCGCTCCGAGAGCCATTTCAGGAAGCCCTTGCGCCTGGGGCTCACCTCGGCCTCCTCGGTCGCCGCGAGTTCCCTCAGGAGCTCCTCCTGGCGCGCGGTCAGCTTCTTCGGCACCTCGACCACGATCCGCGCGAGCAGGTCGCCCTTGCGCCCGGTGCGCATGTTGGGGACCCCCTCGCCCCGCAGGCGGATGACGTCGCCGCCCTGCGTCCCGCGCGGGATGGAGACCTTCGCCTTCCCGTGCAGCGTCGGGAGCTCGATCTCCGCGCCCAGTGCCGCCTGCGCGAACGAGATCGGCACCTCGCAGAGCAGGTCGTCCCCCTCCCGCACGAAGTGGGCATGGGGCTCGACCCGGACGTGGCAGAAGAGGTCGCCGCGCGGCCCTCCCGGCGAATCCGCCTCGCCCTCGCCGGAGATCCGGATCCGCGTGCCGTCCTCTATGCCGGCGGGTATGTCTACAGTGACATCCGCCGCCGACTTCACCTTTCCGCTCCCTCTGCACTTCTGGCAGGGAGTCTTCACGACCCTGCCCAGGCCGCCGCATCTGCCGCAGACCGTCCGCATCACCAGGAAGCCCGCGGACTGGACGACGCTGCCGGACCCTTGGCACGCTGGACACGGAGCAAACGCCGTGCCGCCCTTCGCCCCGGTCCCACGGCAGTCCGTACACGGCTCGTTGCGGCGGATGCGTATGGTCTTTGACGTGCCTGTGGCCGCCTCTTCGAGCGAGATCGACACCTCGCAGCGGAGGCTCACGCCCTCCGGCTCGGGTCTGCCCATACGGCCGAAGAACTCGCCGAACAGGCCCTCGCCGAAGATGTCGCTGAAGGCCGAGAAGATGTCGTCGAAGCTGGAGAAACCGCGGACTCGCCCCGCGACGCCCTCCTTGCCGTAGCGGTCGTAGCGGGCGCGCTTCTCCTCATCGCCGAGGACCTCGTAGGCCTCTGCGGCCTCCTTGAACTTCCGCTCGGCCTCCTTGTCGCCGGGGTTGCGGTCCGGATGGTACTGGAGCGCCAGTTTCCTGAAGGCGCGTCTGATCTCTTCGCGCGTCGCGCTCCTATCCACCCCGAGGACTTCGTAGTAGTCGCGTTCGGTCACCTCAATGAAGAACCCCTCCGTCCGACCCGGGCGGAGGGGTCTTTCCTTTCAGGCTTGGCACCAGGGCCCCCAGATGGGACCAGCGCGGTTCCTGACCTTCAGCCGAGACTACTTCACGACACCCTCTACCGCCGGGGCCTCGTCCGCCTTCTTCGGGAGCTCGGTGATGACGGTCTCCGTCGTGAGCAGGAGCCCGGCCACTGACGCGGCGTTCTGGAGCGCGGTACGCACTACCTTTACCGGGTCGATGATCCCGGCCTTTATCATGTCCTCGTATTCGCCCGTGAGGGCGTTGAAACCGATGTTGCCCTTCTTCGCGCGCACCGTCTCGACCACGACAGAGCCATCGGCCCCGGCGTTCTCGGCGATCTGCGAAAGGGGCGCCGAGAGCGCCCTCGCGACGATGTCGGCGCCCGTGCGCTCGTCGCCCTTCAGCTTCGCCTTGAGCTCCTCCACCGCCTCCTCGCACCTGAGGAGGGCGACGCCGCCGCCAGGGACGATCCCCTCCTCGGCCGCGGCGCGCGCGGCGTGCATCGCGTCTTCGATGCGCGCCTTCTTCTCCTTCATGTCGGACTCGGTGGGCGCGCCGACCTTCACCACCGCCACGCCTCCCGAGATCTTCGCCAGCCGCTCCTGGAGCTTCTCGCGGTCGTAGTCGGAGGTCGTCGTCTCGATCTGGTTCTTGATCTGCTGGATGCGCGCCTTGATCTCCTGCTTCTTGCCCTGTCCGCCGACGATGGTGGTCTTCTCCTTCTCGACCACGACGCGCGTCGCGCGGCCGAGATGGTTCACCGAGACGTTCTCGAGCTTCATCCCCAGGTCCTCGGAGATCATCTGGCCGCCGGTGAGGATGGCCATGTCCTGGAGCATGGCCTTGCGCCTGTCGCCGAACCCGGGCGCCTTCACCGCGCAGCAGGGGAGGGTCCCGCGCAGGCGGTTAACGACGAGCGCTGCCAGGGCCTCGCCTTCGACCTCCTCGGCGATCACCAGGATGGGCTTGCCGGTCTGGGCCACCCTCTCGAGGAGCGGCAGGAAGTCGCGGAGGTTCGAGATCTTCTTCTCGTGGATCAGGATGTACGCGTCCTCGAGGACGCAGGTCATCTCCTGGGGCTTGTTGATGAAATAGGGCGAGATGTAGCCCTTGTCGAACTGCATCCCGTCGACGACTTCGAGGGTGGTGGTCGTCCCCTTCCCCTCCTCGACGGTGACGACGCCGTCGGAGCCGACCTTGTCCATGGCGTTGGCGATCAGCTCGCCGATGGAGGTCTCGTTGTGCGCGCTCACCGTGGCGACCTTCGCGATCTCATCGCGGGTCTTGCAGGGCTTGGCCATTTTCTTCAGGGCCTCGACCACGGCGCCGACCGCGCGCTCGATCCCCCGCCTGAGCGCGGTGGGGTTGGCCCCGGCCGTGACGTTCTTCAAGCCCTCGGAGTATATCGCCTCGGCGAGGACCGTGGCCGTCGTCGTGCCGTCGCCGGCGACATCGGAGGTCTTCGAGGCCACCTGGCGGACCATCTGCGCGCCGCAGTTCTCGAACTTGTCCTTGAGTTCGATCTCCTTGGCCACAGTGACGCCGTCCTTCGTGACGCCGGGCGCGCCGAAGCTCTTGTGCATGATCACGTTCAGGCCGCTCGGGCCCATCGTCACGCGGACCGCGTGCGCCAGCCGTTCGATCCCGTCGGCGAGCTTCCGCCGCGAGGCCTCACCGAACAGAAGCTGCTTGGCCATGGACTGCTCCCCTCCCGCTCCGCGGGCTACTCTTCAAGCTTCGCCAGTATGTCGCTCTCCTTGAGGATGAGATACTCCTCGCGGTCGATCGTGACCTCCGTGCCGCCCCACTTGCTAATGAGCACGAGGTCTCCCACCTTGACGCTCATCGGGGCGCGCTTGCCGGACTCGAGGGTCTTCCCGGGCCCGGCGGCCACCACGCGCGCCTTTTGGGGTTTCTCCTTGGCGGTGTCCGGAAGGACTATACCGCCCGCGGTCTTCTCCTCCGCCTCCAGCCTCTGCACGACGACCCTGTCCTCGAGCGGCTCGAGGTTGACGCTGGGCTTCGAGTTCTTGCTCATGTCGTCTCCTCCATCGTCGCGGCCTGCGCGCGAAGGGCCCCGCCCCTCCGCCGCTGGCCGGCGTTAGTAGTCGTAGTCCTCCATGTCCCCGTGGCCGTGTTCGTGGCCGGAAGACTCGTCCTCCTTCTTCGGCTTCTCGGTGACCAGGCACTCCGTGGTGAGGAGAAGGGCTGCGACCGAGGCCGCGTTCTGGAGGGCCGTCTTCACGACCTTCGCGGGGTCGATCACGCCTGCCTTGAAGAGATCGACGTACTCGCCGGTGTTCGCGTCGAAGCCGACCCCGCCCTTCTCTTCCCTGACCCTGGCGGCGACGATCGCCCCGTCGTAACCGGCGTTCTCGGCGATCTGCCGGAGCGGCTTGTCCAACGCGCGCCGGACTATCTCGATGCCGGTCTTTTCGTCCTGCGTCTTCGCCTCGAGCTTGTCGAGCGCGCTCGCCGCCCTGATGAGGGCCACGCCGCCGCCCGGCACCACGCCCTCCTCGATGGCCGCGCGCGTGGCGTTCAGGGCGTCTTCGACGCGCGCCTTCTTCTCCTTCATCTCGCTCTCGGAGGCAGCGCCGACGCGGATCTCCGCGACGCCTCCGGCGAGCTTCGCCAGGCGCTCCTGGAGCTTCTCTCGGTCGTAGTCGGACGTGGTCTCGTCGATCTCGCGCCTGATCTGCTCGATGCGAGCCTTGATCTGCGAGGTGTCGCCGGCACCCTCATAGATCGTAGTGTTGTCGGCGTCCACGCGCACGCGCTTCGCCCGGCCGAGCTGCTTGAGCTCCACGTGCTCGAGGTCTATGCCGAGGTCCTCGAAGATGGCCTCGCCGCCCGTCATGATGGCGATGTCCTGGAGCATCGCCTTGCGCCTGTCCCCGAACCCGGGGGCCTTCACTGCGCAGACCTGCAGGACCCCGCGCAGCTTGTTCACGACGAGCGTCGCCAGGGCCTCACCCTCCACGTCCTCCGCGATTATGAGGAGGGGCTTGCCCGACTGGGAGACCTTCTCGAGGAGCGGGATCAGCGACTTGGCGGTCGAGAGCTTCTTCTCGTGGATCAGGATGAAGGGCTTCTCCAGCTCGACCACCATCTCCTCGGCGTTCGTGACGAAGTGCGGAGAGAGGAAGCCGCGGTCGAACTGCATGCCCTCGACCACCTCGACCTCGGTCTCGATGCCCTTGCCCTCCTCGGCGGTGATGACGCCGTCCTTGCCGACCTTGCTCATGGCGTCGGCGATCATCTTGCCGATCTCTTCGTCGTTGTTCGAGGCGATCGCAGCGACCTTGGCGATGTCGTCGGTCTTCTTGGCGTCGATGGGCTTGGCCATCTTGTCGATCTCGGCGACGACCGCAGCCACGGCCTTGTCGATGCCGCGCCTGATGTCGACGGGGTTGGCGCCGGCGGTGACGTTCCTGAGGCCCTCGAGATACAGCGCCTCCGCGAGGACCGTCGCCGTCGTGGTGCCGTCGCCGGCGTCGTCGTTGGTCTTCGAGGCGGCCTCCTTCACGAGCTGCGCCCCGATGTTCTCGTTCGGGTCTTCGAGTTCGACCTCCTCGGCGACGGTCACGCCGTCGTTGATCACGCTCGGCGCGCCCCATGATTTCTCGAGGACCGCCGTCCGGCCCCGCGGGCCCAGCGTCACCTTGACCGCTCGGGCCATCTTCTCCACGCCCGCGGCGAGCTTCCTACGGGCCTCATCGTACAGCGCGAGCTGCTTCGCCATAGGCTCTCCCTCGAACTCACTCCCCCACTGCCGCTGGCGGGCTGACCGTGGCGGCTTCAGACTCTACCCCGGCAGGTCGGCACCCGTGCGGCTACTACGGAGACCGCTTGCTGCGGGCTCCCCAATCCTCGCGTTCGGGACGAACAACGTACCACTGCCCGCTCATAGCATCCGCAACGACCGTGCCACGGGACCGCCCAAAGTCTCGCCGCACACGCAACCGCCGACCAGATGGCGAGTTGGAAGCGGAAGCGATCTCCCAGGGTGGGCGAGCCTCTGGCTGTATCTTGCTGGCCCCGGTCAGTGTGACACGGTGAACGGGCCGCCGCAGGCAGTCATTTTGACGGAGCGTCGAGCGGCTGAGCTCCGAACGTTCGCTTGATCGCTCGGGAGGATACTGCTAGGTTTCTCCTGCGCGTGGTAACCTGTTCCATGAAGGGGAACGCCTTGGACGAACCAAAGCCGCTTCGCGTGGCGGTCGTGGTCGGGAGCGACTCCGACATCCCGGCGCTCGAGCCGTGCCTGGAGACTCTGCGCGAGCTCGGGCTGGCCCACGAGCTCAGGGTCATCTCGGCCCACAGGACCCCGGAGGCCGCGCGGGGGTTCGCGCTCGGCGCCGAGCGGGAGGGCTTCGGGGTGATCATCGCTGCGGCCGGCGGCGCGGCCCACCTGGCCGGGGTGCTCGCGAGCCACACCACAAGGCCGGTGATCGGCGTGCCCGTCCAGGGAGGCGCGCTGAGCGGGGTGGACGCCCTGCTCTCGACGGTGCAGATGCCGGGAGGAGTTCCCGTCGCCGCCGTGGCGGTGGGGAAGGGTGGAGCGGTGAACGCCGCGGTGCTCGCGGCCGAGATTCTGGCCCTCTCCGACCGCGCGCTCGCCGCGAGGCTCGTGGCGTACCGCATGGAGCTCGCCGAAAAGGTCAAGGCCAGAGATGCCGAGCTCCGCAGGCGCTGGCCGGACTGACCCTCCCATGTGCGCGAGGCGCAGAACCGGATGGCCGCGAGAGGGGCGCGCCGGCGCCCGGACGAGGGCGTCCGGCCTCGCGCTGCCCGTGCCCACGATCGAGTGGGTCGGCGACCCCGGCGAGCCGCGCAGGGGCCGCGTCAGGCTCATCGACCAGACCGAGCTCCCGGAGCGACTCGTCCGGCTCGAGTGCCGCGACACGAAGAAGCTCTGGGAGGCGATACGGATGCTCCGGGTCCGGGGCGCGCCGGCGCTCGGGATCGCGGGGGCGTTCGGGCTCGTCCTCGGCCTGCGCGGGACTCGCGCTCGAACGGGCGAGGCGCTGCTCAAAGAGGCCGAGCGCGTCGCCTCGTATCTGGGCAGCTCGCGCCCGACCGCGGTGAACCTCTTCTGGGCGCTCGAGCGGATGCTCGCGCATCTCAGGGCGCACCTCGCCGAGCCCGTCGACGAGATACTGCGGGCCCTCCTGGGCGAGGCGCTCGCGATAGCCCGCGAGGACGTCGAGGTCTGCCGCGAGATAGGCCGCCGAGGCGCGGAGCTGCTCGGCGACCCTGCGGTCGTACTCACGCATTGCAACGCCGGGGGGCTCGCGACGGGAGGCTACGGCACGGCCCTCGGCGTGCTCTACGCGGCGAGGGAGGCCGGGAAGCGACTCTCCGTCTACGTGGACGAGACGCGGCCGCTCCTCCAGGGCGCGCGGCTCACGGCCTGGGAGCTCGTGCGCGCCGGGATCCCCGCGACCGTGATCTGCGACGACATGGCGGCCGTCGTCCTGCGCGAGAAGGGCGTGAGCGCGGTCGTGGTCGGCGCGGACCGCATCGCGCGGAACGGAGATGTGGCGAACAAGATCGGGACCTACGGGCTTTCGGTCCTCGCGAAGGCGCACGGAGTGCCCTTCTACGTGGCGGCGCCCGTCTCCACGTTCGACTTCTCGATCGCCTCGGGCCGCGAGATACCCATCGAGGAGCGCTCCCCGGACGAGGTGACGCGGCCTTTCGGCCGCCGGATAGCGCCCGAGGGCGCTTCGGTCTTCAACCCCGCGTTCGACGTGACGCCGGCCGCGAACGTCTCCGCGATCGTCACGGAGCGGGGGGTACTCCGGCCGCCCCTCGCGGAGGCGATCCGGGCGCTCCAGTCCGGCTCCTGAGCGGCGCGGTGCCGGGCTACTTCCCGACCCCGGCGGCCTTCTTCGCGGCGTCGATCTCCGCAGCGAAGACGGTCCGGAGCTCCTGCTCGGGGCTCTGCCAGAGTTGTGCGCGCGCGCGGTATTCCTTCCCGGCGACCTTGCAGCGCTCGAATTCCTCCTTGAGCTGCGTCACCTTCGAGCCGTACATCGCGCGGAGGATCTGCTCGAGCTTCTGCCACTCGGCCGCACGCGTGAAGGCGTCGCGCGCCTGCTCGCGGTCGCCAATGGTGCTGCTTTTGTCGAGCCTCGCCCCGCGCTCGCGCTCCGCGATCGAGGTCTGGAGCGCGAAGGAGATCGCGCGCTGGAGCTCGTCGAGCGAGAGCGGACCCCGCTCGACCTCCACGGCCTTCTCCGTCGCGCGGATCGCCGAGTCCTGCGCGAACACCAAGGCGCGCCTGAGGACGTCCAGCCTGTCGCTCTCCTCCGGCTCGGCGGCGCGCACCGGGGGCCCTCCGGCGGGCCTCCCCGAGACCACCGATGCCCCGATCGCCGCGAGGGCGACACAGTACGGCAGCAACCTCTCCAGCCTCTCCATCGGTCCCTCCTTCCAGTCCGGTCATGGTACACGGGTCCGCGCGGTCCGGCAACGGCCGGCGTGGGCTCTCCCGTGGGGGGCGGCGGAACCCGTGCGCCGATAGCGCCGGAGAGAGCGCCGATCCATCCGGGAAGGTGGGACGCGCGCGGAGGCGCGCCTGTCAGTACACGCAGCGCTTCGCCTCGTCGGCGAAGGCCTGGATGTTCTCGGGCGAGCCGAAGAAGAAGTGGTCGGACGGCGAGCAGATGTAGCCGCCCTGCGGGCAGGCGGCGTGGAGCTCGCGCACCATCCGTCTGGCGATCTCCGGCGTGCCTCTCTCGAAGCCCCTGTTCTGGTCGAACCCGCCTATGAAGAAGAGCTTGTCCCCGACCCTGCGCTTCGCCTCGGCGAGGTCGCAGTCGCCTCCCATCGAGGGGGGCGTCATGGTCTCGAGGCCATCGGCGCCGTTCTCCGCGACGAGGTCCAGCATCGCCATGACGCCACCGCAGAGATGGTACACAATCTTCGGCCCGGCGGCGTGGAGCGCCTCATGCTGTCGGCGGTCGTAGGGGAGGCAGAACTCGCGGTGCATCGCGGGGCTTATCACCGTGTTCGAGCCCGCCCCGCCGCCCGTCTCCACGAGGTCGAGCTCTATCTTCCCGCAGGCCTCTATCGCGCGGAGCTTCTTGCGGAGCATGCACTCCAGGGCGTGGTGGAGCCAGTCCGGCCTGTCGAAGGCCAGCATGATCGCCGGCTCCACGCCGTAGAGGATGCAGAAGCTCTGCCAGGGGCTGCCCTGGCCGAAGTCCCAGCCCCCCCCTCCGCGGACGATGCCCCTGTCGCCGATGCGCCTCTTCGCCTCGATCACCGGGCTCCAGTCCGCGCCGACTGGGAGCGGCACGTACCGCTCCCAGATCTCGAAATCCCGCTCGGACTTGATCAGGTACTCCGTCGTCCAGCAGGTGAACTCGTTCGCCGCCCCGCGGGTCGTGAGCTTGCCCGCAGGTGTCTCGATGACCTCGGCCCAGAGGCGGTTGCCGTCGGGGTCGAGCCCGAGGTCGCGGCGCTCGACCCGCCAGTTGGCCAGGTCCTTGTCGTCGAAGATGAAGCGCGGCCCGGTGTAGATCACAGGGTCCATGCCGAAGCGCTCGTACGCCGCGTACTGGTCGATGCCCCCGAGGTACGTCCGGAGATAGTAGTCCATCCACGAGTGGACCTGACACGGCAGGCGGTCGGGTTTCTCGTTGGCGAGCGCCGTCAGGAAACGTTCCCTGCCCGTCATGGTATGTCTCCCGCTTCGACCGCTATCTGGCTTTCCCCGGCGGGGCGAAGCCGCGCGACGCGTCGTCGAGTACGAGTACCCAGTCGTTCCCGCGCCGCTCGCCACCCGGGGGCACGAATTCCTGCGCCCGTCCGGTGGGGAACTCGCCCGCGAGGTGCGCGTCGCCGGTCCGAGGGTCGAACCACCAGGCCTTCGCCTCGGCGCCGGAGAGCCTCGAGAGGTCCACGCCGACGGGTCTCCCTGTCGGAATATAGACGAAGGCGTAGCTGCCGTCCGAGGCGCGCGCCGCGCGCACGTGGGCGCCGCCCGTGCCCTGCCCCGAGACGATGAGCGATTGGTCCGGCACCCTGAGGAGCGCCGGCCTCGACTCCACGAGGCGCCGCACGTGCATCATGTCGAAGGCGCCGGGGAGGTCGAGCGAGTCCTTCCATGAGCGCCTCGCGTGCCCCATGGGCCTTCGGCCCGGGGCGTACATCTGCCAGATGTTGTGGCACCCGTAGGTGTGGCCGAACCCCCCGGCGAGTATGGACCAGTAGGCGCCCTGCCTGACGTCGACATCGTCGAACCAGCCCGAGGCCTCGGGCTTCCAGTTGACCGGGTGGTCCTCGTAGCGCATCTCGCCGTCGAGGCAGGGCTTTGGCGGCGAGAGCGCATAGTCGCGCTCGACCATCTCGTAGTTGGGGAAGTCGCGCTGGCCGTGGCCGGACTGGAGCATGTTGAAATCGAGCCACCTCTCGCCGTGGAACCAGGCAGAGGAGCTCGCGCCGCCCTGCGGGTGGTACGTGATGAGGTGGCGGCTGTCGGCCGACCTTATGCCCTCGGCCATCGCGCGCCAGATGGCGATGCGCCCCTCCTCGTTTCGGTCCCCGCCGAGTATCCAGACGATGTTGGGCCTGGAGGCGTAGCGCCTCCCGATGAACTCGCCGTAGGTCCGGGCGTTCCGGTCGTCGAAGATCTCGGGGCCGACGCCCCATTTCTTCACGACCTTGTCGCCCCAGGTGGGAAGCAGGCCGATGAACAAGCCCTTCTTCTCGGCCGACCCGATTATCCAGTCGACGTGGTCCCAGTAGTCGTTGTCGGGCCCCTCCCTGATGTCGGGCCTGGTGGGGTCATCGTCGACGAGCGGCCGATGTCCGTAAGGGTTCGGGTCGTGCAGGCCGTCGAGCTCCGCGAGGGCCACGGCCTGGACCACGGTGAAGCCCTTCTGGCGTCTATTCTCGAGGTAAAGCTCCGCCTCCTCCCGCGAGAGCCTGTGGAAGAGCTCCCAGGCGGTGTCGGCCAGCCACGTGAACGGCGTCCCGTCGGCGTGGATCAGGTGCCGCCGGTCCGGGGAGACCTTCAGGTCCCCGTGAGAGAAATCGACCGATGGCCCGGCTCGGGGGGTCTCGGAGCCCTTGAAGCTCTCGCCTGCCATGCAGAACCTCCCCTCGCCAAGCGCAAAGGCGCCCGCCAAGATGGCTATTACCGCGGCAGCGCAGCTATGCCTTCCCTGACCGCCGCGGCGGACTTCTCCAGCCACGCGCGCTCCTCCGCGGAGAGCTCCACCTCGACGACCTTCTCCATGCCGCGCCGGCCGAGCACTATAGGCACGCCCAGGGTGATGCCGCTATAGCCGTACTCGCCCTCGAGGTGCACGGCGGCCGGGACGAGCCGCCGCTCGTCGAGAAGGACGCACCGGACCATCTCCACGGCCGCAGCCGCTGGCGAGACGAAGGCCGAGCCCGTCTTGAGGAGCGCGACGACGTCCGCCCCGGCCGTGCGCGTGCGTTGCACGGCCCGCGCGAGGGCGTCCGGGGAAAGCAGCTCCGACACGCGCACGCCCCCCACCGTGGCGGCCGAGACGAGCGGCACCATCTCGTCCCCGTGGCCGCCCAGGACCATCGCGTGGACGTCGCGCGGCGAGACGCCGAGCTCCTGCGCGAGGAACGCCCTGAACCGGGCCGAGTCGAGGACGCCCGCCATGCCGATGACGCGCTCGCGCGGGAAGCCCGTCCTCCTGAGGATATGTTCCGTGATGACGTCGAGGGGATTGGTCACGTTGATCGCGATCGCGAGGGGCGCTCGCGCCCGCACGGCCTCCGCGATCCCTCCCATGATCTCCGCGTTCTTCGCCAGGAGGTCCATGCGGCTCATGCCCGGCTTGCGCGCGAGGCCGGCGGTGGTGACGACGACGTCCGCCCCCTCGAGTGCAGCGAGGTCGGTCGTGCCCGCGACGCTCCCCGAGAAGCCCCTCAAGGGACCCGCAGCGGCGAGGTCGAGGGCCTTCCCCGCCGCGAGGCCATCCACCACGTCTATCATCACGATGTCGGCGAGGTTCTCCTCCGCGAGGAACACCGCGGCGGTCGCGCCGACGTTCCCGGCCCCGACGAAAGCGACCTTCGGCATGCCGAATCTCCTCGGAGAAACGCGCGGGATGCTACTCGGCCCGTCGCGGCCCTGCAAGGCGCGAGCGTTCCCAGGTTTCATGCGCTGATTCTGGAGACCGCCGGGGCCGTCGCGCTCCGCCGACGCATGCGGCCTAATCCCTTAGGGGAGAATTGAATGACCCCGCTCAGGCGCAGGCAGGCTTGACATGCGGGGGGCGCCGGTGCAGTCTGGTGCCTATCCGTCGGCGAAAGGCGAGCGGGGATGGCTAGACCCAGGCGCGTGCCCTACAGGCCGGACGGCTTCCAGACCTACGGGCGTGTGGTTGCCGCCTGGATCCTGGACAGAGGGACCCTCGTCACAGCCGGGCTGGGCGCGCTCGCGATACTGTTCGTGGTCGTCGCGATCTTTGTGCGCGTGCGCTCGAGCGCGGAGGAGAGGGCCTGGAGCGCCCTCTATCGCGCGGGGGGGGATGTCGCGGCCCTGGAGGCGGCGCTCGCCGCCTACGGCTCCACCGGGGCGAAACCTTTCACCCTCGCGGCCCTCGCCCGTTCCCTCATGGAGGCCCCCAGGGACGAGTCCGGGAAGCTCAAGGACGAATCGCAGGCTGACCGCGACAGCAGAATGCGACGCGCCGAGAGCGCACTGAGAGAGCTGGTGGAAGAGTATCCGGACCACCGGATGCGGCTCTACGGACTGACGATGCTGGCGCGCGTCCTGGAGGAGCAGGGACGTCACCAGGACGCGATAGCCGAACTCCGGGAGGCGCTCAAGGCCGACCCGGGGACGCTCGAGCCCATGCTCCGCTACGACATCGGCAGGAACTACTGCCTGGCGGGCTCGCCCGGCGAGGCGAGACCCTTCCTGGAGCGCGCCACCGAGATGTCGACGCGGAGACTCGTCTACCAGGAGCGCTGGGGCGGCGTACCGCAGGAGGTCTCGCCGGTCTGGCGCGAGAACGCCGAGTATCTCCTGGCGAAGGTCGGCAGGCTCGAGCGCAGGGTGACGCTGCCGAAGCCGCCCGAACCGCCCGGGCCTACTCCGGCCGCGGGCACCGGGAAACCGCCGGCGGCGGACCGGCAGGCCGCGCCGGGGGGCGAGAAGACAGGGGCCGCGACCGGGGCCGCGGCCCAGGACTGACACCGGTCGCGCGCGAGGGCGCGCGGATCTAGAAAGGGAGCGGCAGTCATGGCGGATCTGGCGGCGATCTCGGCGATGCTCCAGAAGGGGCAGGCTGCGAAGGTCAAGGAGCTGGTCCAACAGGCGGTAAATGAAAAGGTGCCTGTCAAGGACATCCTGGAGAAGGGCCTGATAGCCGGGATGTCCGTGATAGGGGAGAAGTTCAAGAAGAACGAGGTCTACGTCCCCGAGGTTCTCATCGCGGCGCGCGCGATGAACGAGGGGATGAAGCTCCTCCAGCCGCTCCTCATGAAGGCCGGCGTGAAACCCCTGGGCAAGATAGTGCTCGGCACGGTCAAGGGCGACCTCCACGACATCGGCAAGAACCTGGTCGGCATGATGTTCAGGGGCGCGGGCTTCGAGGTGATCGATGTCGGCATCGACGTGCCCGCCGACAAGTTCGTGCAGACCGCGAAGGACTCCGGCGCGAAGCTGATCGGTGTGAGCGCGCTCCTGACGACGACGATGCCCCAGATGAAGAATGTCGTGGAAGCCCGGAAGAAGGCGGGCCTGGCGGCGAAGATCCTGATCGGCGGCGCGCCGGTCACGCAGGCCTACGCCGACGAGATCGGCGCCGACGGCTACGCCCCCGATGCAGCGAGCGCCGTCGACGTCGGCAAGAAGCTGCTCGGGGTGGCATAGGCGGCGGGGCGGGGGCTCGGAGGCCAGATGGAGACGACAGGCCCCGAGCCCGCCATCCTCCTCACTGTCGGCGAGGACTCCGCCGGGGTCAGACTCGACCGTTTCCTCGCGGACAGGATCCGCGAGTGTTCCCGCACGTTTCTCCAGAAGATGATCGAGCGGGGCAACGTCTCCCTGAACGGGAGCGTCCCCAAGCAGAGCGCCGAGGTCAGGCCCGGCGACCGCATCACGGTGATCCTCGTCGAGGACGAACCCGAGAGCCTGGTCCCGGAGCCCGAGCCGATCCCGCTCGATGTCGTCTGGGAGGATGCCGATATCATAGTCATCAACAAGCCCCCCGGCATGGCCACGCACCCGTCGTTCGGGCACAGGACGGGGACGCTCGTGAACGCGCTCCTGCATCGCGCGAAGCAGCTCAGCGACATCGGCGGACCCGTCAGGCCCGGGATCGTCCACAGGCTGGACCTGGACACGTCGGGCCTCCTTGTCGTTGCGAGGACCAACCGCGCCCACCGGGAACTGGCCGAGCAGTTCCGGCGGCGGGAGGTCGTCAAGGAATACCGCGCGATCGTGCACGGGACGCCGAGCCCCCTCTCGGGGACGATCTCCGCGCCGATCTCGAGGAGCACCCGCGACCGCAAGCGGATGCGCACCTCGCGGGAGGGCAAGGAGGCCGAGAGCGAGTACAGGACCCTGGAGGCCGGGCCGAGGTTCTCATTCCTGGCGCTGAGACCCCGCACGGGTCGGACACACCAGCTCCGGGTGCACCTGGCGAGCCGAGGCAATCCGATCCTCTGCGACGGCCTGTACGGCAGGGAGGTGGAAGCGGACGAGTCCTACCTCCGCACGGGCAGGAAGGATCCGGCCTCGGGCGTCGTGCTCTCCAGGCAGGCGTTGCACGCGGCGCGGCTCTCGTTCAGGCACCCGTCCACGGGTGCGGTCTGCGGCTTCGAGGCGCCGCTCCCGGCGGACATGGAGCGGACGCTCGCGGTGCTCGCCATGAGCGGCGCGGCCGCGGGCGGGCGTTCCGGAGGCCAGGGCTGACGTGGCGAAGAGCTATGACCTCGTGATCCGCGGCGCCCGCGTGGTGGACGGGACGGGCGCGCCTGCCCGCGCGGCGGACGTCGGCGTGAAAGGCGACACGATCGCAGACGTAGGCACGCTCGAACCCGCCGCGGACACGCCGACCCTGGAGGCCTCGGGCCTGGTGCTCGCGCCGGGTTTCATCGACGCCTGGGCCGAGGCGGACCTGCTCTCCCCGCTCTTCCCCGACGCGGAGTCCAAGCTGCTTCAAGGCGTCACTGCGGAGGTCCAGGGCGCCGGCAGCCAGTTCCCGTTCCCGCTAGCCGAGGGCGCGCTCGTCGCGATGGGCAGGCCCGAGGACACGGCCCTCCTGACGGACTGGACCGATGCGCGCGGTTTCCTCCTGCGGGTGGCGAAGACCGGCTCGGGCGTGCACCGCTCCTTCTTCGCTGGCTACGGGGCGATCAGGTCGCTCGTCGTCGGTCCCTCTGCTGGGGCGCCGACCCGGGACGAGGCGCGGAAGATCTCGAAGGAGCTGGAACTCGCGCTCGAGGCCGGGTGCCTGGGGCTCGCCGTGGACCTGACAGAGCCTCCGGCCGCCTTCGCCTCGCTCGAGGAACTGGTCGAGCTCGCCCGGCAGCTCGCGGACGCGAAGGCGGTGCTCGCGCTCGTACTCAGGGACTCGGGACCGGGCCTCGAGCGGGCGGTGGAAGAGGCCCTGGAGGTCTCTGCGCGCACCGGCGTGGAGCTCCTGTTGCCGTCGATCCGCATCACCGGGTCGCCGAACTGGACGAAGATCGAGTGGGTCGAGGCTCGCCTGGCCCGCGCGATCGAGGACGGGACGACCCTGACGGCCACGGTCGAACCGTATACCGCCTGGGCCGGTCCGCTCGGTTCCATCCTGCCGCCGGCCGCGCGCGGCGGCGGCGAGCGCGCCCTGGCGGAGCGGCTCAAGGCCCAGTCCTTCCGCGAGGAAATGCTCCGCGCCATCGCGGAGCGCGCCGCCGGGGACGATGAATACTGGTCTCGCATAACGCTCGCGAGATCGGCCCTCTCGCCCGGCGAGGGGGCCTCAGGCGCGACCGCCGAGGGCCAGCCGTCGCCGGGGCGGTCGGGCCCCGCAGAGCAGGCCGCTCAGAGGATCTCTCTCGCGGAGCTCGCCTCGGCGCGAAAGCGCCCTCCGCCCGAGGTGGTTTTGGAGCTCCTGGCGGGGGGCCTCGCCTCTAGGGCGCACTTCCACGAGCTCAGTGAGGCGAACGTCGAGAGGATGCTCGGCTGGCCCTTCGTCGCGATCGGCTCCGCCGAGCCGGCGAGACCCGTCTCGGGCGCGCGCGTCTCGGCCCCGGACCACCCCCGCGCGCGGGGGACGTTCCCCAGGGTGCTGCGGCGCTTCGTCAGCGAGAAGAAGCTCCTCGGTCTGGAGGAGGCCGTGCGCCGGATGACCTCGCTGCCGGCCGAGCGCTTGGCCCTCGGCAAGCGGGGGAGGATCGAGCCGGGCTGCGCGGCGGACATCGTGCTTTTCAGGCCGGAGACCGTCTCGGACGGCTCGACTTTCGGCGACCCGTCGGCGCGCCCGTCGGGGATCGACCACGTGCTCGTCGCCGGGCGCTTCGCCGTCCGGGACGGACTTCTCACGGGAGGCCGGCACGGACGGATCCTGCGCCGCCCCCAGACATAGGGGCCTGCGCGGCGCCCTTCGAGCGAGAGGAGAGACGCATGGGCAAGGATTGCCTGTTCTGCCGCATCGCGGCGAAGGAGGTGCCTGCGCGCCTCGTCCGCGAGGATGCCGAGGTCGTGGCCTTCCGCGACATCAATCCCCAGGCGCCGACGCATGTGCTCGTCATACCCCGCCGGCACATCGCGAGCGTGACGGAGCTGTCGCCCGGGGACGACGCGCTCGTCGGGCGCCTCGTGCGCACCGGCGTAGAGGTGGCGAGGTCGGAGGGGCTCGGCGAACGCGGGTTCAGACTCGTTTTCAACGCGGGGCCGGACGCCGGCTACTCCGTCTTCCACGTCCACCTGCACGTGCTGGGCGGCAGGAGGATGTCCTGGCCGCCGGGGTGATGTGCGGGGCGTCCGCCCGGCAGGCGTTTCATCCGAAGCGCACGGGAACTCCTCAGGGGCGCTGGCCATCGCACCTTTCGTGCAAGGCGAGCGGCGGCCAGGAGCGTCCTCAGCTTTGACGTCGAGTGTAGGGCGGCGGTGGAGCGAGTGTCAGCCCGGTGTCGAAAACTTGTTGATAACCCGCGCCGGCCTTGTCCGTTCCCCGTGTATGAGGGCTCAAGACCAGGCCTACTGTCAGAAACCGGAGGCCGCCGCGTTGAAGCGCTGTTGATAACCTGTGGAGAAAGCGCGCAACATCCCGCCCCCGCCGCTCGCCACGTCGCCCCCGGCGACATCGATGCGAACGTTCTCGGCGACTCCGGGCCGCCGGCAGGTGGGCCGAGATGCATGGCGCGTTCGGGCGGAGCGGCTGCGCCAGGCGCCTGGCCTTCCGCGTCAGGACGGCCCGGGCCCGGCCGCGACCGGCGCCGACCCGCCCGCCACCGGCTCCTCGCGGACGACGCCCCACTTCCTGATGCGCTCGTACCGCCGGCGGAGGAGTTCGTCGATCGGGATGGCGAGCAGCTCGTCGAGCTTCTTCGCGAGCCACTCGCCCAGGATCCTGAACATCTCCTGCGGATTCCTGTGCGCGCCGCCGAGCGGCTCCTCGATCACCGCGTCCACGACGCCCAGGGACAATAGCTCGCCCGCCGTGAGCTTGAGCGCGGCGGCTGCCTCCTCCTTGGCCGACTCGCTCTTCCAGAGGATGGCCGCGCAGCCCTCCGGCGATATTACGGAATAGTAGGCGTGCTCCAGGATGGCCACGCAGTCCCCTACGCCTATCCCCAGGGCCCCGCCCGAGCCTCCCTCGCCGATCACGACGCATATCACCGGCGTCCGGAGGTGGGCCATCGCCTCGAGGTTTTCGGCGATCGCGAGCGACTGCCCGCGCTCCTCGGCCTCGACGCCCGGGTGCGCGCCCTTCGTGTCCACGAGGGTGACCACCGGCAGCCCGAACCGCTCCGCGAGGCGCATCTTGCGCAGGGCCTTGCGGTAGCCCTCCGGCAACGGACAGCCCCAGTTGCAGGCGATCGCCTCCTTCGTGTTCCTGCCCTTCTGCTGGCCGATCAAGACGAGGCGTCTGCCGCCGAGCCGGGCGAGGCCCGTGACGATGGCCCGGTCGTTGCCGAACATCCTGTCACCGGAGAGCTCGATGAAGTCCTGGAACACGCCAGACACGTAGTCCAGGGTCTGGGGCCTGTGCGGGTGCCGGGCGAGTTCCACGCGCTGCCAGGGAGAGAGCTTCGAGAATATCTCCCTGATGATCTCGTCGCGCCTGCGGCGGAAGTTCCCGATCTCCTCGGAGAAATCCATGTTGTTCGTCTTCGAGAGCTCCTCGAACTCGTGGATCTTCCGCTCGATCTCTATTATGGGTTTCTCGAAGGCGAGGTAATGGACGTCGCTGGAGCCGTTCGGCGTCAAGGATTGTCCCCCGGCGATGCAGGACCCGACAGGATCAGTGGCGCCCCGACCAGGACTCGAACCTGGATTTCGGGCTCCGGAGGCCCGCGCTCTATCCATTGAGCTATCGGGGCGCGCTAGTGCACGAGCCGTGCCATATCTCCCATTGTATCTCGGCCCTGGGGCCGGCGCAAGGCCCTTCAGCGTTGAGGGACCTTTCCCTGTTTTGCACAACTCTTTCCTCCGGAGAGGGGCAGTGCATGGGGTCAGCACGGTGCGCGGTCTGGTGAGGGCACTGGGATTCGAACCCAGGACGTGCGGCTTAAAAGGCCGCTGCTCTGCCTGACTGAGCTATGCCCCCGAGCATGCCCCTTTCCCGCGCAGGGTCGGCCCGGCGCCGGATTCATCATACCTGCGTGCTTAGGGCCGCGCAACCAGTCCGCGCGTTGAATTATCCCCAGTGGGTGTGTGAGGTAGTCCTCGAGTCCCGGGCGGAGGGAGAAACGAGCCCCCATGTCCGCCGAAGCCAAGGCCTACGCGCTGCACCGCCTGGTCCGCCAGGTCGGGGAACAGCTCCTCGGAACATGCCAGAGCGCCGGGAGGGCCGGGTCCGACCGGGCGTGCGAGAGGTGGCGGCGCGACTGCAGGGTCGAGGGCGCAGACGATCTCGGGCTTCACCATCTCTACCGCACGATGGCGTGGCTCGGGGAGGACAAGGAAGCGGTGGAGAAGGCGCTCGTGCCGGCAGTGGAGCGTCTGCGGGAGAGGTTCGCGACTGGGGTGGCCGACCGCAGGATGATCTCGAAGGCGACGATCCGGGACCTCGAGGGCCGCGGGCTCGGCTATATACTCAGGGCGAGTATGCGCAGTGTGAATTAGGCGAGGCGGGAGGTGCCGCGACGTGGCGGAGAATCTCGAGGCGAGGTAGGTCGTGGTCGAGGACCGGTGATACAGCGCTACGACGGCAAGTATGTCTTGAGGGCGAATCTCGATCTGGACGCCGGAGAGGTGGCGGCAAGGCGCGAGGAGCTCTGGCGAGTGGAGCGGGCATTCAGAACGGTGGAGTCGGTTCTGGAGGCGCGGCCGATATACCACAGATGCTACGCCACGATTCTGGGGGGGGGGGGGCATGTGTTTGCGTCGTTCCTGGCGCTGGCGGTGATGCGCGGGTTGGAGCGGTGGCTGATGGTATATACTTGAAAGGGAACGGATGAGGCGGGACCCGGAGGCGTTTGGCGGTGTAGAGGTGTTTGAGTCGGGCCGGGCATGGTGGCAGAGGACCGAGTTTCAGAGTCGTGCGTAGCAGGTATTTAGGGCCGTCGGCGCGCCCGGTTCGAGCGGGGTCGTCATGGTGACCGGAGCGAAAGGGTGCGGTGCCAGGCCCGCCGCGTCAAACCGCAACCCCTTGCGGACACGGGAGTTCCCGTTGGGTGGCGTCGAAGATGGTCAGGGGTGGCAGGTGGAGGGCGCGTTCGGCCGGAACGAACGGCGGCTGGGTTCGGCGCTCCCGGCCGCCTCGTGGGGCGCGCAGCAGTGCGAGGTGCACCTGCGGGCGCTGGCCCACGACCTCACGAGCCTCGAACGCGCCGTGTGAGTTTCTTCGACTGGGCACAAGTCGTGGGATGTGACAGGACCCTGGAAGGCCTCCGCGAGCGCTCGAAAAACAGCTCCACATCTCCGCTGAACAGACTCTCCGGCGACCAGGTCTCTGCGCGCGGCGTGCGGCGCCCTGGCGGCTCGCGCGCCGGATCGAGGCGGAGCCCGATCCGTCTCGGTGGGACCCCGGACTCCAGCGGCGATCGCGAGGCGGGAGCGTCTGCCTGCATCGCATGGCAATCCTCCTGAGGCAACTGCCGAAATAGTATTGCGACCAGTCGGGGGTAGCGGCGCGGCCGACGACCCGCGCGATCTCGCGCGCAAGATTCCCGTTGACAATCGCGATGCGCGGTGTAGGATTGCCCTGGACAGGGGGGCAGCCGGCAGCGGCATCGGTGTTCCCGGCTACCATCGAAAAAACCGGCTCATAGAAAGCAACGCGCCCGCGCGAGCGGGCCGACATTGTTCGGAGCGTCCGTGCAAGAGGCGACCGCGCAGCGGTGGCAGGCTGTTCTCGACAAGCTTTCCAGTCGGGTCGGCGCACAGAGCTTCGAGACGTTCTTCTCATGCGTCGAGCCCTTGCGCTTCGACACCGAGCGTGTCGAGCTCGGGGTCGCGAATCGTTTCATCCGCGAGTGGCTGCGAGATCACTACATGCCGACGATCCGAGAGGCCGTTTGCGAGGTCCTCGGGGGCTCGCCCGAGATCAGTCTCACGATCTCGGGCCACGCGTTCCGCCAGATGCGGCGGCGTCAGGAGGAGGAGCTCCGGCCGCCCGCGCCGCCGCAGCCGCGCGCCGGGATCACCCCGGCGCTGAACCGCGAGTTCAGGCTGGAGGAGTTCGTCGTCGGGCCGACCAATCGCCTCGCACACGCTGCGTGCCTGGCGGTGGTCGAGAACCCCGCGGTCGTCTACAACCCTTTGTTCATCTACGCCGGCGCGGGCCTCGGCAAGACCCATCTGCTCCAGGGCATCTGCCACGCCTTCGCTGAGAGGCGGCCCCAGGCCGCCGTGGCGTACGTCTCGTGCGAGGAGTTCGTCAACGGCTACATAAACGCGATCCAGGCCGGGCGACTGGACGAGTTCCGCGCGCGGTACAGGGGGCTTGACCTCCTCGCCGTGGACGACGTCCATTTCCTCGGCGCGAAGACCAAGACGCAGGACGAGTTCCTGCACACGTTCGACGCGCTCCGGAACCTGGGCAGGCAGGTGGTGCTCTCGAGCGACGGGCACGCCAAGGAGATCGCTGCGCTCCAGGGGAAGCTCGTCGACAGGTTCCTGCAGGGCCTCACGGCGCGCATATCGCCCCCGGACCTCGAGACGCGCATGGCCATTCTCCGGCACAAGGCGGCGAAGAGGAATGTCCCGCTCGGCGAGTCTCTCATCGAGGAGATAGCCCGCCGCGTGGACACGAACGTTCGGGAGCTCGAGGGCGCCCTCGCGAAGATCGCGGCGCTAGCGGCGAGCGAGCGCAGGGTCCCCGACGCGGCCCTCGTGCGCGCGGCACTGAGGGAGCTCGCCACATCGCGCGACGGGCCCGTCAGCCTTGACGAGATACTCCGCGCGGTCGAGGCGGAGTTCCGCGTCAGCGCGTCGGAGATACGCTCTCGGAAGAGGACGCGCAACGTCCTGAGGCCGCGCCAGGTGGCGATGTTCGTGGCGAAGCACACGACGGACCACAGCCTCGCCGAGATAGGCGCGCAATTCGGCGGGCGCGACCACGCGACCGTGATCCATGCCGAGAGGCGCATCCGTGACGAGATCGCGCGCAACGAGGCCGTCAGGCGGGCGGTCGAGAACGTCTTCCGCGCGCTCGGCAGACCAGCGCCGAACCTCTGACGTTCGTTCTCAGAACCCTGGCGAACGCACGACCGGCGGCGGACTCGCAGGCCTCCGTGTCCCGGGCGAGGGTAGAGCGGCCGAGGGAGCCGGCCGGGCTTCGAGGCGCGTCACTTTCCGCCCTTCCTCCTGCCCTTGCGCCTCGCGGCCTTCTTCCTGCCGGAGCGGCTCGTCTTCGCGAGCTCGTCGGCCTCTTCGCGCGGCGGTTCCTCGAGCGGCTCCCGACCGGCGGCCATTTCGAACTCGGCATCCGAGACGGGCTGCGCCGCGAGCTCGGCCTCCTCGGTGCCGACGCCCGCGGATTCCGCGAAGGCGCGGCACAGCGCGAGACTCGACGCGCGGGCGAAGGCCCTGGCCTCCTCCGCCGAGAGCGGTAGCGGCTCGAGCCTCTCCGGTTCTCCGGCGCCGGTGCCACCCTGCGCGGCCTCCGCGGTCGCCTCCTCCGGAGGGCCGGCCTTCCCCTCCTCGATCCGGCCGAGCCACGAATCTTTCAGGAGTTCCCGCACCGTCAGCGGGGTCTCATCCTCGGCGGGTTCCTCGCGGGCGGCCTCCGGGGCGGGATAGTACTTGTCGAGGGCCTGGGCCAGCTCGCTGGGCGCGGCCAGCACGGGTTTCACGCGCATGCCGGTCTCGGCCTCCAGCCGCTTGAGCGCCCCCAGATCGAGCGGGTTCGATGTCGCGACGTTCAGCACCTTGCCCAGTGCCTCGAGCGGCACGAGGCGGTTCGCCCGGGCGAACTCGGCATCGACCTTGGCGATCACCTCGGGCTTGACCTGGAAGCGCTCGAGGCTCAGGTGGGGGACTTTGCACCGCCGGGAGAGGATCGCCACGAGCTCCGTCTCGGGGATCAAGCCGGATTCGCAGACGATCTCCTCGACCGCCCGGCCGGTCGCGCGGTGTTCCTGCAGGCAGGCGTGCTCGTCGGAAGGGCTGAGTGCGCCCTCCTGGACGAGGAGCGCCGTCAGAACCTCCGCCGGCAGTCGCTCCGCCGACAGGATCCCGGTGGGCGAGGCCGCGCGCGGACCGCTCCCCACGCCGATCTTCGGGGCCGGAGTCGCCCTGCCCGAGCGCGCAGCCGTCCGCGCCTCCGACGCCGAGACGGTCACGACACGGGTCGTTCCGCTGCGAGGTACGCTCGGCGCGGTCGCCGCCTGCGAACCGAACCATCTCACCCAACGACCCATCGGGATATCCCCCTCTTGATCCGGCTTGACGCCCCCCGGTTCAGGCCGTAGATAGAAAAACGCTCGAGTCCGGTGCCGGGCCATCTGGACGGGCGAGCCGGAGGGGCGCGTCGCGCCCGGCGGAGCCCGCGGCCGACGGACAGAACCTGGGGGAGCTCCTTGGCGAAGCTGTCCATAGAACACACGGACCGGCGCGACGACCGCGGCGCAGAGATCCGCGTCGTGGCGATCAAGGGTTCCGTGGACAGCTCGACTGCCGAGCAATTCGATAGGGAGCTCACCCAGGTCCTTTCCGGGCGCGGGCGCCTCGCGGTGCTGAACTTCGCCGAGGCCGAGTACGTCAACAGCCGCGGCATGGCCCTTCTCGTTAAACACCACGACCTGGTCAAGGGCTCCGGCGGGAAACTCGTCATCGCGGGCCTCCCGCGGAAGATCGCGGCGACCTTCGAAGTGATGGGGTTGAACGCCACCTTCACCTTCGCGGCCGACGAGAAGGAGGCGATCGGGCTCCTCGTCTCCGGCGCCGGGACCGGCGGCGGGGCCGCGCGCTTCCCCGTGAGTTTCGCCTGTGACGCCTGCGGCGCCCCGCTCAGGGCGGGCTCCCAGGGCAGGTATCGCTGCCCCCGCTGCCAGGGCTGCTTCGAGGTCTCCGCCGACGGGCAGGTGATCACGTTCCCCCTGCGCTCTGCGCAGTCGGTCGAGATGAGCTTCCCCTGCCGCGCGAAGTACGCGGACGCGGCCCGCGCGGCGGCAGCCTCGGTGGCCAAGGACGTCGAGCTTTCGTCCATCACCGCCGAACTCCTCGACCGTGCGGTCGACGAGGTCCTGGGCCTGTACGCCGGCAAGTCCGCCGACGGCCAGGGGCGGATAAGGATGCTGGTGGCCGCGGACAGCCGCGAGTTCGCCGTGGCCTTCCTCACGACGGACCCCGGGCTCGAGCTAGACGAGCAGGACCAGCAGGGCCTCACGATCAAGACCCTCCGCAGCTTCGTCGACCAGGTCGATATCCTGCCGCTCTCTCCCGAGGGGCAGATGCTCAAGCTCGTGAAGCGCATCGAGCAGTGAGGCGCGCGGATGCGCGGCCGCCTCCGTCAGGTTCGTCTCCGCTTCACGAGCGTGACGCGGCTCCCGCCGTCGGAATAGCGGAGCTCGTCGACGCACTCCGACATGAGCCGGAGCCCCAGACCTCCCGGGGCCCCGCGCTCGAGGCGCGAGCGCGTGAGGCTCGCCGCGTCGCCCGAATCGCTCTCGGCCAGGAATACCTCGTAGTCGAAGCCCTGCCCCTCGTCTTTCACCTCGAGGGCGAGCCTCTCGGCGTCTTCCATGAGGGTAACCGTGAGATAGCGCGACGGGTCGTACCGGTTCCCGTGCGAGGCGGCGTTGTCGATCGCCTCCCTGAACGCGGACAGGGTCTTGTACGCCTCCGTCTCGTCGGCGAGGGCGTCCTTGTAGAAGCTCTCGAGGAGCTTCTTGAGCTCTTCGACCGACGCCTCGTCGCTGGGCGCCCTCAGCGTCACCTGTCGGCCGAAGTAGTGCTTCTCTTCGCGCCAGCGCTCGGCCTCGGACTTGACGAGCGCCAGGGCGCTCGCGGGCGAGTCGAAGGTCGCGTCCGGCATGACCTGGACTACCCCGGGGCGATCGAGCCCCGAGAGGTCCACCCGCCCCCTGACGAGGGGTAGCATCGCGGTCGAGGAGTCGAGCTTCACCTGTCGCGCGATCGAGGCGTAGCCTGCGTCGTCGACGGACGGCCCGACCATGACGAACGATATCTCGTCGGGCCTGCGCCGGGACGCGCGCAGGGCCTCGTCGAGACTCGCGCCCACCGAGAGCTGGTAGCCGCCCTCCGCGAGCCGTGAGCGGAGCTCCTCGGCCCACGGGTCCCCTTCGGCCGCGATGTAGACCCCCGAGCCGCCGGAGGCGCCCGATTCGGCGACGCGCCGGCGCACGGCGCGGGCGACCCTCGCGCGGACGCGCCTCGTCACGGGGATCATTATCGCCTTCCCGGTCTTGGGATTCCTGCCGAGTCTGGGGGCGCTCTCGGTCACGCTGAACGAGGCGAGCCCCCTGAGCTCCACGCGGTTCCCGCGTGCGAGCGCGTCCGCCACGCTCTCCGAGAGCGCATCGACGACTCGCTGGACCGCCTTCTTGGTCATGCCGGTCCGCCTCGCCACCTCGTCGATCAGCTTGCCCGTCGGGACGCTGTCCATTGGCGGCGTTTCGCGGCCGGCTCGCGCCCGCCGGCCGCCTCCCCCCTAGGCGGGTTCCTCGTAGGACTTCATCTCCAGGCTGAAGACTTCCTTGGAGCCGATGCGTATCTCGTGCGCCTTCGTCGCGACGTCATCGAGGACGATCTTCTCCACGACCTTGCCGTCGACGCAGGTCCCGTTGGGGGAGAGATTCACTATCTCGATGGAGTTCGGATTGTACATCGTTATCTCGAAGTGCCGGCCCGAGACCGTGCGCAGGTCCTGGTCCTTCTCGCGTTCCTCGTCGGTCATCGCGGCGACCGCCTTCATGCGCCTGAGCGAGAAGTCGGCCGAGCGGGACCGGCCCACGACGATGGTCTTCCCGTACTCGAGCTTCATCTCCTCGCCCTGGACATGGCCAGAGACGCCAACGAGCGTCGGCACCTTCTGCATCGCGAGCCCCCTCTTCCGGCACGAGTGCAGTCTAGGAAATTCATGCTATCCCGGCCGGTAGCGGACAGTCAAGACCAAGCGTCTCCTTTCCGTTCGTGTTTCGGCGCGAGCCATGCGCATTTACGCCTATCGGGTTGACTCACAGAACCACTACCCATAGCAGGCCGCTTTCCTGGGGTTCGGATGTCGCCACCCGCCTTCCGTTCCGGCCGAGTACAGCGACTCGTACTCTGGCCCACGCTTGTTCGCGCTAACCCTCAATACCGTGAGAAACCCCGCCTGCGGATTTCCGCGCCAGTTGTACCGGAACGCAAACTCTGCCTGAAGGTGCTTGTCCGAACATGCCTATCGGGTTGACGAAGAGGCCCCCGACCTGTGGTCGCCGGCCTGGGCTGCGCCCTCCGCGCGGGGAAGAGCCGGAGTTGCTGATGCACGCCTGTGGGACTCCGACCGCAATGCGACAGGGTTCGCCACCGCGTAACTGCGGCGCGTGCCGCTCGGCACCTGGCGCAAGAGCCGTGCCGGTGACGCCCCCGGCACGGCTCTTGCGCTCCTGGTGCCGCGCCATTCGCGAAGGCTCGAAGCCGCACAGCATACGGAACCGGTCTCGTCGCGCGTTACGGTTGCCTCGGCCGAACCAGGGTCCAGTGCCCAACGCACGCGCGACCTCGCGCATGGGACGCGACTCGGAGCCCTCCGGCCTCATACCAATCCGGCAGCTCGGGCCCGGTCCTCCGGCTTCTCCGGAGGTCGATAGGAACTCGGAAAGTGTCGAAGGCCACAATGGATAGTGGTGTTCTGAGTCAACCCGATAGGCGCATGCGCATTTTCATCCGCGCTCTCAACGCCGGCGGGCGGCCTCCGGACGCTCCGGCCGCCGCCGGAAAAGCTCCACATGCGCCTCGGATACCCAGGAATTTCTAATGCGACAAGCGTCCGCGCGCAGGCCGGACAGCCTGGTTCGAGAGCGCAGCCGTGCGACGGCCGTGGGCAGCCCGTCGCCGACCTTGAAGGCGGACGCCCTGCAATATAGAGTGCACCCTGCGATCGGTGCGCCGGATGCTGAGGGCGGGATCCAGGCGACGGTTCGCCTGACATGGGCACGCACGTGTTCAGCGAGGCGTCGTCCGCGGCCTCGGCGGAAGGCCGACGGTCGTCCGCCGGGTGGCCGCCTGGGAGCGAGAACGGTGCTCAGAGACGACATGGCCCGCTCCGGCGACTGGCTCTTCAGGCACAGGAGCTGGGTGCCGTTCGCGTTGCTGCCGCTCGTCTTCGCCGAGGTCTACAGGAAGCGGCTCGTCCTGGGGGACTTTCCCGCGCTCGACCGCTGGTGGGGCGTCGGCTGCATGGCCTTCGCGTTCGTGGGCGTGCTCGTCCGCTTCCACGCGACGGGCCACGCGGCTCCGGGCACCTCCGGCCGGAACACGCGCTACCAAATAGCCGATACGTTGAACACCTCGGGGATGTACTCGATCACGAGGAATCCGCTCTACCTGGGGAACCTCGTCATCACGCTGGGCCTCGTGGCCGCGGCGAGATCCTGGGAAATCGTGGTCGCGGGGGCGTTGCTATTCCTGCTCTACTACGAACGCATCGTCGCGGCCGAGGAGGCATACCTGGAGGGGAAGTTCGGCGAGGCCTACAGGTCCTGGGCCTCGCGGACGCCGTGGCTCCTCCCGGACGTCCGACTCTGGAGGCCGGCCGAGCTCCCGTTCTCCTGGGCGCGCGCGGTGAGGAGCGAGTACAACTCCCTCTTCGGGATCACGAGCGGGCTCTTCCTGATCGAGCACGCGAGGCTGGCGTTCGTGAAGGGGCGGCTCGAGCTCGAGACCTTCTGGTCGATCGTCTTCGTCGCGGGGGCCCTGGTCTACGTAGTCTGCAGGACGCTGAAGAAGCGGACGCGGCTCTTGAGCTGACCGGCGCCGCTGCGGCCGGGCGGTATCCGCATGGACGCTGAGGCCTTCCGGCACAGTTGGGACCTCCTCCCGCGCGAGGCCGCCGCGCTCCAGGAGGAGCTCGCCCCCCGAGTGAGGCTCGAACCCCCGCCGTGGGGGGCGAAGACCGACGGGCTGTTCGTCGCCGCCGCCGACGTGAGCTGCCAGCGCGGGTCGGACAGGGTCTGCGCGGCGGTCGTGGCGGTAAGACTGCCTGGGTTCGAGGTGCTGGACGTCGTCCGGGCCGAGCGCGCGGCGGAGTTCCCTTACGTGCCGGGGCTGCTCTCTTTCCGGGAGGCCCCGGCCGTGCTCGACGCCTTCGAGAGGCTCGGCGTCCGAGTCGATGCCCTGCTCTGCGACGGCCAGGGGCTCGCGCACCCGAGGTTCTTCGGTCTGGCGTGTCACCTGGGCGTGCTCCTCGGCCTGCCGGCCGTCGGCTGCGCGAAGTCCCGGCTCTGCGGCGAGTACTCCGAGCCCGGCCCCCGCCGGGGCGACCGCTCGCCGCTCATGCTCGGAGCTCGCGAGGTGGGCCGGGTCCTGAGGACCCGCGAGGGCGCGAAACCCCTCTTCGTCTCGCCGGGGCACATGATCGACCTGGACGGCGCGGCGGCGCTCGTCATGGCCTGCACAAGCACGAGGAGGCTCCCGGAGCCGTGCAGGCTCGCCCACGCGGCGGCAGGCGGCCGGCGCTGGCGGCCCGGCGAGGGCCCCTGACGCGACGAACGGGGCGGATGCCGGGGGGGACGCGGAGCGAGCGGGGGCCGGCAGGCCCCGGAGGGAGGAACCGTGGGGCGCGTGACCCGCTTCGGTGTGTCGCTGGACTCCGAGTTGCTCGGGCGGTTCGACGAGCTGATCCGCGGCAAGGGCTACACGAACCGCTCGGAGGCCTTGCGCGATCTCATACGCGACGCCCTCGTCGCGGAGCACTGGCGGGCGGGGCCCAAGGAGGGCGTGGCGGTGGTCTGTCTCGTCTACGACCACGGCGAGCTCGAGCTCCCGAAGCGCCTGACCAGCACCCAGCACGATCACCACGGCCTGGTGGTCTCGAGCCTGCACGTGCATCTGGACGCCAGGAACTGCCTGGAGGTCCTGGTGTTGCGCGGTCCCGGGAGGGAGGTCAAGCACCTCGGGGACGCGCTCGTGAGCACGAGGGGGGTGAAGCACGGCCGGGTCTTTCTGACCGCGGGCGGCAGCATATTCCCTTGACCGACGGGGGCACCGAGATTAAATGTAAAAGAGGGGTTATCGGCTGCGGGCGGAGGTCCGGGGGCGGGAAACGTGATAGGCCGGCTCGTGAACAACAGGACGAACGAGGAGTACGCGATCACCGAATCGCCCACGCCGGTCGGTAGGCACGAGGCGAATCTGATCCGGCTCAGGGGTTTCGCCATATCCCGGTTCCACGCGGAGATCGGGGAGACTGCGCCGGGCAAACCCTATATCGAGGACATGGGCAGCACCTACGGGACCTACGTCAACGGCCGCAAGATCGAGGGCCGCGTGAGCCTCCACGACGGGGACGAGATACGCCTGGCGGTGAGCGGCGGCTTCCCGGATGGGGAGTACTCGTTCACGTTCCGGCTCCCCAAGGAGAACGAGCCCGCCCTCGAGCGCCCGCGCGAGAAACCGCCCACGCGCCACACCATACGCGAGGGTCGGTACGAGTTCAGAGATCTGCCCGGCGCCTATGTGTTCCGTCTGGACGGCGTTTTCCGCCGGAACGAGTGCGACAGCGTCGCCGCCGAGCTCCTGGGCAGGATGCGCGACAAACCCAAGGACGTCGTGATCGATCTCTCCCGCGTGGAGTACATGAACAGCTACGGCCTGGGAGTGCTCGTCAGGCTCTCGCAGGACGTCGCCCAGGACGGCAAGCGGATAGCCCTGGCCGGTGCGCAGGGGCTCGTACTCAAGCTCTTCCAAACCGTAGGCCTCGACCGGCGGCTGGGTTGCTACCCCTCCGAGAAGGACGCCGTGGAGGCGCTCGCCAGGGGAGTGGCGGGTCCTGCCACCTGAAGGCGCGGCGCACGCCCGGCAGGTGTCCGAATCGCAACGGAGACGCCAGGGACGCCCGCAGCCATGCTGCGGCATAGCGCCCCGGCGATCGGTCCGCTGCGGAACGTTCAACTTCCTGCGCGTCCGCGGCGACGCCGGCCTCTCCGGGCCCGGCGCCTCCGTTGCGCCTTCCCGGGCGGCCTTGTCGCTCCTCGACGGGCGCGCCTCGCGGTCCGCGCCGCCATGCCGGCGCGGGGGCGGGTCTTCGGTTTCCTCGCCTGCTTGCGAACCCTCCGCCGCGCCGATCCCGCTCGGTCGGCGGAGGCCGATCGGCCTGCGGCCGTCTCTGCGCCGGTCGAGGGAGGCTGCGCCGGCGGGGCGGCATATGCAGGGATCTGGGCCGGCACCGCCGGTCCGGCCACGGGGACGAGCGCGGGCGGGGGCGGCCCGATGTCGTTCCTCCCCGCGAGCCACCTCTCGCGGTTGTCCTCGGCGAGACGCAGGAGCCGTTCCTCGGGGATCGTCTCGAAGCCTATCCGGCGGACCCTGCCCACCAGGGCCTTCCAGCCCTCGCTATCCCATCTGCCCTTCGTCTCCCTGACGAAGTTCTGGAGCACCCGCAGATCCAGGAGCCTGGACTCCTCGCTCGAAGGCATGCCCGTCCTCCGCCCCCCTTTGGCCGAGCCGAACCGCTCGCGCCGGTGGGGCGCCCGACGTTCGGCGCAATCTTCCCGCGGCACATGATAGCCGATGCGGGGCGCCGGTCCATAGCCGAAGAGGCACCCGACGGTCCCGTGGCACGGCGGGTACGAGCGGCCGTCATGCCGCCGCCGATCTCCGTGTCGCGCGCCAGGCGCGGGGAGACGACTCAAGGCTTCCACAGGAAATAGAGGCACTTCGCCATCCAGACCTCCTCGACGAAGACCGCGTAGGTCCCGTCCGCGCGTCTGTGGGACTGCACCCCGTCGTTCATGTCGAGCCACCCTGTGACGCCGCCGATCTCGGATGTGGGCAGGAGCCTGCCGACCCGCACGCCGTCGGAGAGCCTGTAGACGTCCACCGCGATCTGGTCATTCTTCCACGTGTAGCCGACGAAGCCGTGCTCGACCTCGAGGCTCCAGGCCTTCGGGACCTTGCCGAACAGGCCCTCCGGCGGGGTGATGACCGTCTCCCAGGCGAGCCTCGGGGCGCCCTCCCTGGACCACCCGTCGAAGCGCTGCAAGACCGGTCCCGTGCTCATCTGCTCCCAGCCGCCGCCGGGGAACGGGTGCTGCTTGGTCCAGACGCCCAGGTACATCCGGTCGGTCGCCGGATCGTAGTGGAGCTTCGAGAGGTACTGGATGCCTGTCTCGGCCGGGATGACCTTCGAGCTCGCGCGCGAGACGTCCCACCTGGGCGCGCCGCACCGAGTGAACCCCGCGAAGGGGATCCTCGTGATCCGGCCCTTCCCGGCCTCCCAGCCGCCGGTGTTCACCCAGATGTCGCCGGAGGCGTCCACCATGAGCGCCTGGCTCCCGAGCGGCGCGGCGACGTACTCCTCGGCCTGCATGTCGCCGTCTCCGTTCTCGTCCGACCAGATGAAGCTGCCCCAGGGATGGTTCGGCGGGTAGCCCTCGGGCCTGGGCACGCCGAACGCGGTCGACGCGGGGTCCCCCGCGAAGATGGGATAGTCCAGTCTGGAATCGACGCGCGTCTGCGCGGAATCCCTGAGGTCCGTGCCGCGGAAGAACTCGGCGCGGAGGCCCTTCGAGTCTCCTTCCCGCTCCGTGAATAGGACCTCGGCCGGGACGACCTCGCGGGCCCTCTGCGGCTCCTGCCAGAAGAGCACCAGACACGCCCCCCCGGAGCCCTGGAAGTACTCGACCTTGAGCTCGTAGCGCCTCCCGGCCTCGAGTTCGAGCTCGCCCGAGTCCTCGGTCGGCGGATGGCGGGTCCAGTTGTCGATGATCTTCTGGCCGCCCAGCCACACGCGGACCCCGTCGTCGCTCAGCGTCGTGAAGACGTGCCTGCCGCTCGTCCTGGCCCGGACGAAACCCGTCCAGCGGGCGGAGAAGCCCTCCGCGCACCGCACGTTCTCCCGGCACCCGAACGGGAAGTACATCGCCGCCGGCACCGCGATCTCGCCCTTGAACCTGAAGAAGAAGAGGTCCGCCGCCATCTGTGTCTTGCACAGCATGATCTTCTGGCCCCTCAGGCGGTACATCCGGGCGGCCATCCAGTATTCGAGTGCGACGCGGGGATCTCTGGGGTAAGAGAGGGGATCGACGGTGATCGCGACCTCCTTCCAACCCTCGCCGGGAGCCTTGGAATAGTCGAGGACGTAGCGGTGGCCGCTGCTATAGACGCTCGTGTCCTCGCCGGGGTCGGCGTCGGCGCAGGAGACGAACTCGAGCCCCGCGCGCTCCCAGACGAGCCTCCGCGAGGCGTCGAACTTGTAGAGCTTGCCGCCGCAGTCCCATGCGGAGACGTAGAGGTTGTTGTCCTTGTCGCAGCGGATCCCGGTGATCCGGTAGAACCTCCCCGGGCCCACCACCCCTGGAGTGCGCCCCGTGTAGACGGGCGAGCCGAAGTCGCTCCCCCGGACGAACGAGCCGTCGGAGGTCCTGTAGGCGCGTATCTGCTGGCGGTCGAGGGCGCCGTCGGCGACGAGGAGCGCGCCCTTCGCGTCGAGGCAGAGGGCGACGGGATTCTTACAGACCCTGATCTCCGCGAGTACAGGCCCCCCCGCGCGGCCTATCTTCTTCACGACGTTCGCCGCGGTGTCGATCACCCAGATGTCGCGCGAGGGCCCGGCGTCCGGTTCAAGCCTGCCCGGGGAGGCGAACGGCAGGTCGCGGATGTGGCTCATGTCCGACGTCCTGTAGACCCTGATCCGGCCCGCGGAGGGGTCGGACACAAAGAGCTCTCCATCCGACACGGCGAGACCCGTGGGCGGATACTTGTGGTTCTCGTTCACGAGGAGATGGCAGCGCGGGTTGCCGATGGCCCCGGGCCAACCGGCGGGCCTCCCGTCTATGTGGTAGCGCGCGACGCCGGAGTAGTCCCGGCCCCCTCCGTCGGCCGGGTCGTGGAACATGGAGAGATATACGTAGTTATCGTCCGCGGCGGCCGCCGGTCCCCCGCGCCGGCCCCAGGAGTGCCAGCCCTCGAGCATCGTGACGCGCTCGCCGTCGGTGGTGTACACGCCCGCCTCGCTCCCGCGCTCGTCCCACAGGCAGATCGCGAAGATCCGATCCCCCGCGAGGGCGATGTCGTCGAGGGCCATCTGCATGAAGCGCGGGCTCCGGCCCGAGCCGCCGCCCCAGGTGTTCCCGAGCCAGTACGTCCTGTCGTTGAGCCGAATGCCAGTCCCCGCGCGGGTCCCGCCCGGAGGACCCGCCTCGCGCGCGGGCTCGCCGGCGGGCGAACGCCCCGGCGTCCCGACGAGCGCCGCTACAGCCAGCGTGAGCGCGCACGTCGTTCGAGCCGTCATCGTCCTGGTCCTCCCGACGCCGCGCGACCTGTCCCGCCGGGCGGCGTCCATCTGTACAGGATATTCTTCGCGCGCCAGTCCTCCTCGACGAGCACCAGGTACTCGCCGCTCGACCGCCTGAAGGCGCGCAGGCCGCAGACGGTGTCCACCCAGCCGCTCACCCCGCCGACCTCGGGGCCGGGGTACATCGCGCCGACCCTGGAGCCGTCGGAGGCCCTGAACACATGGACCATCGCGGGCCTGCCCTTCGTGGGTTTCACCATCGCGAAGAATACGTATTCGCCCGCCACGTCGAGCGACTTGGGATGGAGCCCCTCGTCGTCGGTGGGCATGTCGATCTCGTACTTAGGCTTGCGATTGCCCTTGGACCAGTCGTCGTAGCGGCAGAGCACGCTCCCGACGAGCCCCCAGGACTTCTCGCCCTTCCGGGGCGTGTAGCCGGTGATGAACATCGTATCCGTCTCGGGGATGTACTTCGTCCTCTGGACGCGGTCGAAGGGCTCGGGCCAATCGAACTCGTCCGGCGCGGCGGTGTCGTAGAGGGGCGAACCCTGCTTGTCGAAACCCTTGAACCTGTAGCGCCTGATCTTGCGGCCGGGCGCCTCTCCCTGCCAGATGTCGCCGCGCGAGTCCACCTCCCAGGCCCAGCCGGAGTCCTTACCACCTATGAACTGACAGTATCGAGCGATCTGGCTCGGCGGGTCCTCGAAGACGAGAATATGGACGCCGTGCGCCATCTGTCCGATCCCGTAGAGCAAGCGCCTGCCCTCGAGCCTCCTGACGAGCGCGCTCCAGCCGGAGGCCTCCTTCGCGCGGGGATCGTCGGGATACCTGATCGCGTCGCGCGTGAACGCCTTGAAGCGCCACTCCTTGCCGGGTGGCTTCGAGTAGTCCATCTCGAGGATCTCTTCGATGCCGTAGATCTCGCGGCCGTCGGTCGAGGCGTCGAAGTCGTAGCACTCCACGAACGGGTGGGCCTGGAGCTCCCAGACGAGCTCGCCCGCCGGCGTGAACTTGCGGATGACCGACTCGTTCCTTCCCATCGCCACGTAGATGTTGCCCTTCGCGTCCACGCCCGCCCCGACGAGCGCGAAGAACTTGAGCGGCCGGACCTCCCCCGGCGTGCCGGAACGGATGCCGGAAGCCTGCCCGAAGGTCCCGACGAGCCGCGGCGGACCGGATATGTCGTAGAAGAGGACCTGCTGCCTGGGGCCGTCGTCGCAGACGACGAGCCTCCCTTGCTGGTGATCGATGGACACCGCTACGGGCGAGCCCGCGTCCGAGATCGTCTCCGGGAGCCGCGTGCCCTCGAGCGAGTAGCGCCTGATCTCCTGGCCGACGAGGATCCAGAGCGTGTCCTTGGCGTCCGCGACGAGGTCTTTCGCGCCGGGGACGGTGAAGCTCCCGGCGAGCGAGAGGTCGGAGGTCCTGCGCACCTGGATCTCGCCCTTCTCGCCGGCCAGGAACAGCCTCTCCCCCCTCGCCGAGAGCCCCACGGCCGGGCATGCGCGCGTCTCGCCGACGTACTCGTAGAAGTGTATGTTGGACGGGTCCCACCTGAACCGCATCAGGACCCCATCTGTGTTCACGAGGTAGATGAAAGAGGAGTCAGCGGCGACCGCGCGGCCTGCCGTCCCCCAGCCCCAGGCCTTGTGGTTGCCGCGGCCGTTGTACTGCTTCAGGAGGTCCGTGTTCACGTCCCCGTCCTTGTAGATGCCGGTGCACCTGCCGGCCTCGTCCCAGGGATGAGCCGTGATCACGGCGCCTTCGGGGGTGACCTCGATCTCGTCCATGCAGTGCTGGACCCAGCGGCCTTTGCCGTTCGGTCCAGCCCCTTCGAAAGAGTTCCCCACCCAAGAACAGACTAGCTTGCCAGGGATCTCCTGCGCCAGACCTGCGGCCGGGGCGAGAAGCGCCCATGTCAGGGCCAGGCCTCCCGGGCCGAACCGCAGGGCGAGCCGACCGGACGCACCACGGCGACGGGCAGGAACCATACGGCACCTCCTTCTTCGAAAGCCATTGTACTAGCCTGGACAGATATTGACAACATGTCTAGGCATTGTATAGTCACATGGGTTCCTGCGGAGGTCCTTCATGCCACGTTCTCCATCCGGCCCCGCCCTCCTCGCCTCCGGGCGAGTCCCCGCCCGGGCACGCCCCAGGGCCGCCGGCTCCCCTCTCTTCCCCGGGGAGTCCCCTTCCGACCGGGTACTTCGGGTCGTGAGGGCCTGGCTCGAGGAGGGGCGGACCGGAGCAGGCGAGAGGCTACCTTCCGAGAATGCGATCGCCAGGGAGCTCTCGGTGGCCCGCGGCACCGTGCGGGCGGCGCTCCGGCGGCTCCAGCTCGACGGGCTCGTCGAGAGCCGCCCGAAGCAGGGGTGGTTTCGCGCCAGGGCGAGGCGGGGACTCGTCTCCGACACCGTGGTGTTCCTCACGCACCTCTCCAAGGAGCCGGACCCCACCGACCGGAGCGGCTGGATGCAGGCGGTCGAGTCGGGCGCCGCGGAGGAGGCGAGGAGATCAGGGTTGGATGTGTTCATGGCCAACGCGGAGCGCCTCTCCGAGCTCGGCGCGGAGGAGCTGCTCGCGGGGAGGCCCGTCGGCGTGATCGTATCGCATCAGGTCGCGGAGACCGAACGCGGCCTGCGCCTGCTCGCCGGGCTCGCCGAGCGCGGCCTGCGGGTCGTGGTGAACTGCGGCGGTCCCGGCCTGGAGGCGTTCGACAGGGTGGTCTTCGACCACGAGTCGGGCGCCCGCGAGCTCGCGCGGTTCCTCTTCGAGCGCGGGCGCAGGCGGGTCCTCAGGGTCTGGAGCGCGCCGCCTTCGACCTACTGGCTCCGCGAGCGCGACCGCGGATACGAGCGCGCGTGCAGCGAGTCGGGCGTGAAACCGCTCCCGGCCGTACTCGTCAGGGACTGCACCCCATGCGACTCGAGCCGCGAGGAGGCGCTCGAGCTCCGCGCGAGGCACATCGCCGGATTCCTCGTGGAGCAAATGCTTTCCAGGCATCCGCCGGACGCGCTCATGCTCACGACGGACCCCGAGGTCTTCCCGGCGGCGCGCGCCTGCCGCCTGTTCGGGAAGAGGGTCCCCGAGGACGTGGAGCTCGTCGGCTACGACAACGTCTGGTCCGACACGCCGGGGCGCGAGCTCGAGCCCACGCTCCCCGCAGCGACGATCGACAAGCATAACCGCGAGGCGGGAAGGCTCCTGACCAGGCTCCTCCTGGACAGGGCCGCCGGGAAGCTCCCCCCCTCGCCGCAGCAGGTCGTGGTGGGGCCGGAGCTAGTCAAGGTCCGAGCGACCTGACGCGCGCCGCCGCGGAGCTCGCAGGGCTTGCGGGAGGCGGCGGCAGCATGCCCCCGGCCGGGCGACGATGAATCAGCGCGCCCCTTCCGAGCCCGCGGGCCTGCCGACGGTCTGCAGGAGCAGGGCGCGTTCGGCGCGTCCGTCCAGGCCGAGGATGGCGTTCACCGACTCGTCGTCGAAGGCCCCCACCGCGCAGGAGCCGAGCCCGAGGGCGGTCGCCGCCAGGTGCAGGTTCTCCGACGCCGCCCCGACCTCCATCAGCACGTACCTCCTGCCGCGCTCGCCGTAGCGTCGCGTCGTGCGGGACTCCACCGCGGAGATCGCGAAGACGGCCGCCGCCCGCGCGAGCATCCCCTGGCCGAGCGCTGCGCGCGCGAGCTCTCGCGACACGTCCCCGGTCCGGCGGGGCTCGAGCGAGTGCCCCTCGGGCGAGTACCGGTACACGCCCGGTGCGACGCCCTCGACCGCGCGGCAGGCCGCGTACAGCTCCAGGGGATAGAGCGCCCCGGCCGAGGGCACGGTCCTGTATCTGAAGCCGCGCTCCTCGCGTCCGTTCTCCCCGCAGGCGGCCCAGGCCAACAGGCCCAGCTCCTCCAGTCGCAGCGGTTCCTCGGCGTATTCGCGCAGGCTCGCGCGGAGCCGCAGGGCCTCGAAGAGGCCGCCAAGGGCTTCGCGCGGCGCCCTCTCGGGGACGGGCGGGAGGCGGACCGGTTTTCTCGCTTCAGGATGGGCCAAGACCTGCACCTCACTCCGGGCGGCGGCATGGTCGCAGAGGCCGGCGCGGCGCGGCCGTCAGGCCCGGCGAGGGACCCGGCCTGCGCCCTCGCGCGGCGTCACCTCCGCCGCTGCTGGTGCACCGCCAGGAGCACCCCGCCCCTGAACACGAGCGTATACTCGACCTCGAACCTCACGCCGGTATCCACCTGGGGCCGGCGGTAGATCCACCTCGCGTCTCCGCCCCCGAGGGCGAGCTTCTCGTCCGGCTCGCCCCAACTGGCCACGACTGCGTCCTCGCTCATCCCCGCCACGAGCTTTTTGCCGAGGACGGCCCTCCTGACCTCTTCGCTCGCGTTGGGGTTGAGCGCGACCCATTCCATCTGTCTCTCGAGACCTGACGGCCCGCACCCGGCCGCGAGCGCGAGGAGGCCCGCCGTGGGGACCGCAAAGAACACGAGGTGGACCGGCGCGCGGCGTCTGCGTTCGCTGCCGCCTGTGCGTCGAGGCGGCGCGGCGCACCGCTCGCGCGGCACTGGGCTCGGCCGGGCCACAGCCTGAGCTACCTCTCCAGATAGCGCTTCAGGAGCGCCCAGGTGGCCTCGTCGGCCATCCCCGTCACGGGGAGGTTGTTGTCCTTCTGGAACGCCTGCAGGGCCTTCGTAGTGAGGGGGCCCTTCTTGCCGTCGTCGGGGCCCGGATCGAAGCCCGCCCTCTTGAGGGCGCGCTGGACCTTGAGCGTGAACTCGTCGAACTGGGCGGGCGGACTCTTCTGCGAGGGTTCCTCTGCATGGGTCGTCGCTGCAGCGGGGGCCGGGGCGCTCTCCCGGGTCTTCGGGGATTCCCTGACCGCTTGCGGGGCCGGAGCAGGGGCCGGCGCCTTGGTCGCAACCGCGGTCACCTCACTCGGTGCGGCCTGCTTGCTCGCGCTCGCGGCCTCCGCCGCCTGCGCCGCGATCCGGTCGAGTCTCCTGGCCATGCGCTCGATCTCCGCCTCGAGCCGCGCCGTCCGGGCGGCGATCTGCTGGAGCTCCGTCCGGGCCTCCTCGTCCCGTGCGGGTTCCGCCTGGCAGCCGGCGAACGCCAGGGCCAGGGACAGGACCCCGTGCGTCCCGTAGGAGATCCTCCTGCGCTTCATCTGGCACCTCCCGCATCTCGAGAGCGCGCGCCTCGCGCCGCCGTCCGCTTCCTGACGTGGAAGCCAGGACAGGCGTCGAGGGTAGCTCGCGGGGGAACACCAGTCAACCTTCGCAAGCAGGGTGGTTGCATGCTGGAGACCGAGTGTCTCGAGTCGGATGCGCGGCATGTCGGGTGCGCCGGTCTTCGTGCGGCCCGTACCGGGCGGCTTCATGCGGTGGCCACGACGGTTCCCGTCGATGGCCCCTCCTCCCGTTCAGACGATCGGGGCCGCCGAGGCGCTCGCGCCTCGTCCGACGGTGAGTGTGATGCCAATCCGCTTCCCGAGCATTGCCGGGAGGTCGTCGGCGATCGCGAGCGCCACGCACGGCCCGCCGCGCGAGTACGCGGTATAGGTGACGGAGTACCTCCCCAGCTCCGGGAGCCAGACGATCCTGGGGTCCTCGACTCCCCAGAGCTCCTCAGGATGACTCTCTGGGTCGGCCGGGAAGGTCGGGACCGGATCGACGACCCAGCCGGTCACGCCGTCCTTCGAGCGCGCGGCGCACAGGTGCGAATGCCCCCTGTGGTCCTCCACCCTGCGCAGGAGGAGCGTACTCCCGTCCTGGAGCCGCGTCGCCCCCGCGTTGAACACCGAGCTCGCCGGGTAGGGCCAGTCCCGCGCGACCAGGATCGGGTTCGTCGCGTGCCTCGTGAACAGCTCCGCCCCGTGGTTCATGTCGCCCCCGTTGTATCGCGGCGCTCAGGCGGGAGACTGCCTTTCGACCCCTCCGACCTCGGCCTTGATCTCCTCCATCGTGATGGCCGAGAGGAGCCACGCGAGCGTCGACTCCGCCCCCTCGTTCTGGTTCGCCCTGTCCGGATGGAGGCCGTCGCGGCACCCCCCCGAGGCGTGGTCGTAGAGCGAGACGCCGAGGTCGTTCCTCCCGAGGAACCACTCGTAGCAGATGCGCGCCTCGTCGAGCCACTTCGCGTCACCCGTCACGTGCCAGGCCTCGACGCAGGCCTCGAGAGTGGCCTCCGCCTCCACTGGCTGCTGGTCGAATCTGGCCTTGACGCCGCCCCTGGTGTAGCCGCCGTTCGATCCGACGGGCTCGAAGTGGCCTTCCGGGGACTTCTGCACTGACATCAGGAAGCGCAGGGCCCGCAGGGCCTCGTCGACCATGTCCTGCCTCTGCATCCACTGCCCCGACAGGAAGAGCGCCTGCGGGAGCCTGGCGTTCGCGTAGGAGAGCGTCTCTTCCGGCCAGGGCCAGTCGTCGGAACCGTACCGCCGGAAGCGCTCCAGGAGCCAGAGGGCCAGTTCCTCTCTCACCCGGCGCGCCTCCACGTCGCCGCTGAAGCGGCGGAGGTACTCGTGTATCCCGATGACGGAGAGCGCGACCGCCCTGGGGGACTGGAGCCTCCTCGCCGCAGGGAGCGCCGCCACGAAGAGGCGCGTCGCCACTGCGACGAGCCCCGGCTCCTCCCCGCGTGCGGCCGCCGCGCCCAGTCCCCAGAGGGCCCTGCCCTGGCAGTCCTCGCTCCCCTCCTCGTCCAGCCACCGCCTATCCCAGGAAAGGAAGTTGTGGAATCGGCCCTTCTCCGGTATGAAGGCGTGGTCGATGAAGCTCAGGTAGATGGCGGCCAACTCCTCGAGCTCGCGCGCCTCCTCGCCGAATAGCCTCCTCCCGCGCACCGCCGCGACGAGGGCGCGCGCGTTGTCGTCCGTGCAGTAGCCATGCGCCCGATCGGGGATCGTGTACTTGGCGTGCTGGAGGATGCCCGCCGAATCGGTCATCCGCTTGAGGTGTCCGAAGTCTGGCGCAGGCACCTCCTCGACGAACCTGATCGGACCCGCCGCCCTCGGCATCCGCCGCGGCTCGCGCCTGCGCTCCTCGACGACCCTGTCGAAGAGCTCCAAGTACCGCCTGGCGACCTCGCGCCAGATCATCTCGCGCCCGAACGTGTAGGCGCGCTTTCTCATCGCGTGACGCTCCGGCTCGTTGTCGAAGAGCCGCAGCAGCGCGTCGGCGAGCGGGGCGCTCTCGCCGAAGGGCACGAGCACGCCTCTGCCCTCCGCGAGCATCTCCTGGGCGTGCCAGAACGGCGTCGATACCATCGCCTTCCCGCAGCCCACCCCGAGCGAGAGCACTCCCGAGGTGACCTGCGCAGGATTCAGGTAGGGTGTGATGCAAACGTCGGCCGAGCCCACGAAGGCGTGTAGCTCCTCGGGTTCGACGAACCTGTCGTGGAACACGACGTGGTCGTCCAGGCCGAGGGACCTCACGAGCCCCTGGAGGAAGAATCTGTACTCCTCCCCCCGCTGCCTGAGCACCTGGGGATGGGTGGCGCCGAGCACGATGTAGACCACGTCCCGGTGAGCCTTCACGACCTCCGGCAGGGCCCTGAGGACATTCTCGAAGCCCTTGTCGGGCGAGAGCAGGCCGAAGCTCAGGAGCACCTTCCTGCCCTCGACCCCGAACAGATCCTTGTAGAAGTTGGGATCCACGAACGGGAGGTCGGGGACGCCGTGGGGAATGAACGCGATCCTCTCCTCCGGCACCCCGTACACGTCTTTCAGGAACGAAACTGCCTTCCCGCTCATGACGACCAGACGGTCCGAGAGCCGCGCGAGCTCCGACATCACCTTGCGTTGATCCGGGTCGGGCTCGGCCAGGACCGTGTGCAGCGTGGTGACTATAGGCATCCTGAGTTCGCGCAGGAGGACCAGGAGATGGCTTCCCGCGGGGCCCCCGTAGATCCCGAACTCGTGCTGGACGGAGACGATCTCGTAGTTGGTCATGTTGAGAAACTCGGCGGCGCTCCGGTATTCCGAGATCCTGTTCTGCGTGATCTGGAACCTCACGCGCGGCGGATATCTGTAGCCCTCGAGCGTGTCGTTCATTGCAACGACGGAGAGCGTGCCCGAGGGGAGCTCCGTCCCGAGCGCCTCGCAGAGGTCCGTGGTGAACGTCGCGATCCCGCACCTCCTGGGCAGGTAGTTCCCGATGAAAGCGATTTTCCCGGGTTTTCGCGTCATCGCTCCCCCGTCCTCCGGCGCAGATGCCGCGGATGATACCATATCCCGGACATGCGGGCAACAATGGCTCGGCTTCCCGTCCGGGGTCGCCCATCTGCGGGTGTCGGCGTTCATTGTAAGGACGCGGCTTTGCAACGGCCCTGGCTCGGACGCATCTGTTCTTGACAGGGCAAGAGCCTCGCCTGTAGAGTTTACAGCGCCTGGGGGGCCGGCTCCCGGATCCGACCGAGGCTGGCCCGGCGAGGCCTGGGAGGGAACATGGCCACCATAGTCACCGCGACTTGCAGCGAGTGCTTCATGCCTCAGGCTGTGGAGGTCACCCCCAGAAGGTCGGAGATAACCTGCCAATACTGCGGGCACAGCGTCCCCATGTTCCAGAAGCACGAGATGGACGCGATCAGGTCGGGCCTCGCGCAGGACAGGCGGAAGATGTACATCGCGCTCCTCCTCTTCGCGGGCGCGGCGTTCCTGTTCGGACTGTACGTGTTCGTCGAGTCTCCCGAATACCTCGCTGAGATCAGGGCCGTCGACGGCTCCGTCAAGCAGCGGGTCGAGTTCATCGGGCGTGACGCCACGTCGATAACGGTGCGCAGTCTGGAGACCGGCCTGGAGGAGCAGCTCAGCTTCGCCACGATCCTGAAGGACGAGATCGCCGACGTCAAGAAGAGGAACCCCCTCATGACCGAGGACGAGGCTGTGGTCCGGGCGGGCGAGGAGTACGTCAAGGCGGTTCCGCCGGAGTCGAGCAGCGTCTCTACGATCCTCGTGGCGCTCTCGGTCCTGGTGGGGCTCGCGGCCATCGTGTTCTCGGCGATGGCGAGCCAGGACCAGCTCGTCTGTGAGTTCTAGGCGGGCCCGGGGCACTCCTGCCTGCACAAGACAACTCAGGCGCATGATGTCCGGCGGCGGCACGAGAAGGCCCCCGGAGTCCCCCTGAAGGAGATGTGCGCGAAGCTCGCGTCGATCTCGCCGAGCTTCCCTCGGGGTGTCCCCCAGGGGGATCAGGTCGCGGAGTTAGAGGCGGCGAGATTGCGAAGCCGGTCCTCCGAACCGATCCGATCGCCGCATTCGTCGCGGCGGCGCCCGCGGCGAGCGCCCGGAGGCCTCACGAGAGGCGCTCGTCCTCGCGGGAGCGCCGCCGGCACGGCTCTTGCGGCAAGTGTCGCGCCGCGCCTTCGGTCGCGCTCGCGACGGCGAAGCCACTGGAGAGGGCTTTTCACGCATCGGAGGCTCAAGCGGGGACAGCCGGAGTTACGCCCCACATGAACGGCACCGGGGCGATGGGGAAGAACTAGGCGCGGTCGTGGGCCAGGCGGCATGGGCTGCCTGCGCAAGCGCCAGCCGCCTCAGAGATGCTCGCGCCCAGAACTTCCCAATGCAACCTCAAAAGACAAGCGGCTTGACACGGTCGGCGGACGGGTTAGTGTGACAGAACGAAGGTCGGGGCGTGGCGCAGTTTGGATAGCGCGCCTGAATGGGGTTCAGGAGGTCGGCGGTTCGAATCCGCCCGCCCCGACCATCCTTCGAAAACGGTCGTTCTGCGAGGTAGTCGGACGGCTTCCTCCAAACCCGCCTCCGCCGGCCGGGAGCGCTAGACCCCTGCGCGGCGCGGATCACGGGCCGGCCGGCCCGCGGAGGAGCGTCCCGCGACCCGTCACCGGCCTCACGTCGCAGGAAAGGAACTCGTAGACGCTGTCCCAGGTCGCGAGTGCGAGCTGCCCCGTGCGTGGGGGACGAACTCCGACCTGAGCGAGAGTCCCTCGTCGTCCACCTGGCAGCCCACGATAGGGGCGCCGTCGAGGAACGCGCGCAGGCACTTGCTCCTCACGAGCACGATCACCTCGTGGACCTTGTGGCTGGAGAGCACGCCGGTTCGCACGATCTTGGTGGGAAGGACATCCGGTCCGCTCTCGCGCACGTCCTCGAAGGAGCAGCCCCTGTTGCCCGCCCCTCCTATGGAGAAGAGAAAGGGCCTGCCGCGTCGCCACAGGATCGCGAGCAGGCAGTCATGGTTCTCCCCGCGCTCGAACACCACTCGCACATCGTACTCCTCGGGGAGGAGATACGGGAGCGCGAGCTTCGCCCAGGTGCTCCTGTCCGAGCGGAGGCGCCCGCGCTCGACCGTCCAGCGGCCCTGGAGGGCGTCCCTGTCCGGGTCGACCAGGCGCAGGAGCGGCTCGGCGCTCGCCCAGGCCTCCGGAGGCAGCAGGGAAGGGTTCCGCTCGGGGGGGAGCTCCGGCAGGCGGAGTTCGCCCAGGAGTCTGGCGGCCTCCGCGGCCGCCTGGGTCCCGTCGTGAGTCCGGCGGAGGCTCTCGAGCTTCTCGCGGTAGCTGAACACGTCGTTCGGATTGGACCGGCGGTACTCGTCGGCCTGTTTCAGCAGGAGATCGGCCACCATGCCCCTGACGTCGTAGGTGTCCGATTCCTCGGTCTGCGGGGCCGCAGCCTCCGCGGGAGCGGACCCGGCCCTTGCTGGGATCGGAGCGGTGCGCCCGGGCGCTTGCCGCTGCCTCGGCGTCCCTGCGGACGCGGAAGAGCCAGACGGATACGCCGCCTCGGGCTGTGGCGCCACTGGCGCCGCGGGCGGGAACGCTGCAGTTCCCGGGACGAGCCCCGGAGCCTTCACGGTCATGGCGGGCGGCCGCGCGGGTCTCCGGCCCCCGCGCCCATGACTACGGCCAGCCCTCCCAGCGCCGAGCCGACGGCGAACGCGACACCGAACAGCGGCAGGAGCGTCGAGGTCCTGCGGATCTGCGGCGCTCCGCCGCACGGTCGTTCTGGCCGCGGCGTGGGCAGGGTTGCGGCACACTCGCGGCAGAGCACCGCGCCCGCGCGGAAGTCGCGCGCGTCGGTCTCTCTCAGGAGCCTCCCGCAGTTGTCGTAATAGATGATCGCAACGCCATGCCCGGGTTGCGCCATCTCGCCTCCTCCGAGGCGCGTCCGGTCTTCGCGTCCTCCGCGCCCGCTGAGCCGCCGGAGCCGGGCGGCGGCCCCTACTCGAACCTGAACTCCCCCCAGGCGGCGGGATAGAGCCACGCCTCGCTCGGGAGGTCGTTCGTCAGGTTCGTCGCCCTGTTCGACCAGTAAGTCCTCGCGACGTTCACCACGCCCAGTTCGTCGGAGGAGATGAAGCCGGCGTCTCCCCTGACAGCCATGCCCTTCGCGGGAGAGAGCGAGAGCGCAGCGAGGGGCAGCTCGGCCTCGACCCAGTACCGACCCTCCTCGACCCGTGCCTCCACGCGAGCTGAGGCGAGGAGTTCGACGACGTCGAAGCCCCGCTCCCCGACGGGCGAGCCGTAGCGGTGGGCCTTCGACCTGTCGGCACCGGGGGCGACGGGCCTCATGAGAACGCAGGCGGGCCTCCCCTCGAGCGGCGCGAAGACGAGCCTGAGATGCGAGGGGCCCGGGGCCTTCGATTCCGCCGCGGCAGGGTCCGTGGAGAGCTGGAGGTCGACCGCGTCGCCCGTCTTGAATAGGCGCCTCCAGTCCCTCCCCTCGTTCCGCCAGGGCGACCGGTCCTCGACCTCGAAGAGCGCGTACAGGCAGCGCTCGTCCCACCCGAGCCGGACGCCTGCGCGCTCGGGGGAACCTTCCCTGGCTATCTCGAGGGTCTGGACGCCCCGCCAATCGTCGTCGCGGGCGTCGATGACCGGCGGCCGCTCGCGCCTCCTGATCGTGTACTGCCTCCGCTCGGCGCCCGGAGCGGTCCGCGCGGCGTTGGCCTGCTCGGCCCTCACGAGGTCCGCGAGATCGACCCGCAGGTCCGGCCCCCTGAAGCGCCTGAGCGTCTCGAGCCCCCGCACCTCGAACACCATCGCCGCCTGGCCGGGAATGCCGGTGAGCATGCGTATCTTCCCGTCCGCCTGGGTCCCGAACCACCCGTTGAACGGTTCCCCGCCCTCGGAGAGATCGCCAGCCGGCCTGCCGACGAGGTCCTCCTCCCTGTCGGGGAGCGCAGGCCCCGGCATGCGGGAGTCGCGGAACATCGCGCCGACATAGAGGCCGTCCGTCGTCATCAGGAAGTCCTGGCCCAGGTTGCCCCTCACGGCGAAGACGGAGCCGATCTCGTCGGAGACCCTGGCGACGCCGCAGATCTTGAGCGCACCGATGATCCTCCCAGGCTCGGGCATGGGCGCGTGGTGCGAGCCGTGCACCCCGTGGTTGTACGAGGGGTATCTCCAGAGCTCTCGCCACGAACCGTACTCTAGCGCCCTGACGTAGCTGGTCCCGCCATAGCCGGTCGAGCTGAGGACGAGCAGCCTGCGCTCCGCGTCGACCGGCACCATGTCCCCCGAGTCCTGCACCGGCAGGCGTTGCATGCCGGATGCGCCGTACCGGGGCGCGCCCTCGGGCGAGAACGCGATCGGACGGTAGACCGTGATGCCGTTCACGTAGATCGAGAGGTCGTCCGCGATGCGGGTGCCCCAGCCGCACGAGGTCTCGAGCGGGCACTGTCCGCCTTCGCCGGGCCTGGCGGCCTTGCGCCGCGCCGGGACGATCTCGCACTCGGCGCGCTGGGCGACGCCGTCCCCGTTCAGGTCGTTCCAGAACACGCCGTCGAAGGGGTCGCAGCCGGCGAACTCGCCGCCGGGCATCTCGGCGGCCTTCCCGTCGGCGATGCGCCCGGAGATGTGACCCAGTGGGGTGATCGCGGCCACGGGGGCCCAGCGGCCCCTGCGCTCCATGAACACGGTGAGCCCGAGCTCGCCCCAGTCGCTCCGGCAGAAGGCGTACTCCCGCAGCGCCCCGGATGCCGAGCTCGCGAGGCGCTGGGGCGTGGCCAGGCCCCCAGAGTAGCCGAGGCGCTCCCCTTTGGTCCCGTCGGGAACCCAGAGGACCTGCGTCACGCGCCACTGGCGCGAGGCCCTGTCGAGGCGCATCTCGACTGGCCCGCAGTAACCGAGGGCAGGGTCCCGATCGTGGAGATAGGTGCCGCAGGCCGCGTAGGGCGCGTTGCCGACGTAGTCACGGACGAGCCTGCCGTCCCTGCCCCACACAGAGACCCTCCGGGGGAACTCCCAGCTCTCCACCGCCCAGAGGAGCCCCTGCGAATCGAAGGCGATGGAACTGACATGCGTCATGGCCTGCGGGTCGAACGGCCCGCGAGGCGGCCTGCCGCCGCGCCTGCCGGCGGTGCGGAGCAGCCTGCCCGACGGCGAATAGACCTTGACCTGCGAGTCCGGCCCCATGTCGGCGACGGCGATGTTGCCGTCCGGGTCGATCGCCATGGCGCTCGCATCGGCGAGACCCGCTACAGGGATCGGCCTCGCGGCGCCGGTATCCAGGTTCAGCGCGTGAGGTTTCCCGCCGAGGAGCGCGTAGAGGGCCCCGGAGCGATCGAAGGCGATGGCGGTGCAGTTCGCAGGCGACTCGAGCAGCTTCGCGAGCTTCGCCGACTCGGCGTCGAGGACCGCGAGCTTCTTCTCGTTCGTTGCGAGGACGAGCTGCTTGCCGTGGACCGCCATCCCGACGACCTCGCCCGGGGGTCTCCCGCCGAATACGGTCTCCAGCTCCACGGGGAGCGTCTGCCTGCCTCCGATCAGGTACGGCCTGTAGGAGCCGTCGGCCTTGTCGAGCCGCGCGAGGCCCCTCTTCCTCGCCCACGGGTCGTTGAGCATGAAGTAGACGTAGTGCTCGTCGACCGCGAGCGCGGTAGCGCCCTGATGTTCGCCCCATTTCTTGAGCCCGTCCGGACCCAGGCCGACGATGCCGCTCCCGCCCTCGGCGCCGTGCCAGCCGATCACCACGCGGTCGGCGGCGGCTGCGACCACGCCCGGCGGGGAATGGTCGGCGCCCCAGGCGCCCCGGCCGTCCCTCGTCGGCCAGGGGGGAACGCCCGGGTTGTAGAAACACATCTCGTAGACGGGCGTGATCTCGCCCCTGACGAGCCCCGCGACCCGGTACGTCCCCGGCGCGACGAGCCTCCCGCGGTCGTCGAGGCAGTCCCACATCACCTCGACCGTGCCGCTCGCGCCGCCGGCGGCGAACTCCTCCGGCGCGCAGTCGCCGCAGAGCGAGCGGATCCTCCTCCCATCCGCGTCCTCGATGACCAGGGTGAACGCCCGCGCGTCCCCGCCGCTCAGACGGACGCGGACGGGGAACGTGCCCTGCGGCCCGGCGCTCCGGCGCTCCGGCGCGGCGGCGGGCGGCTCGCTCGGCCCTTCCAGCCTCCCGACCGGGGAGAGCTCGACCCTGCCGTAGATCTCGTTCACCTCCCAGAACCAGCCCGTGTGGACGGCGCCCGGCCGGACGAGGTCCATCATGTGGTTCACGGGCCAGCCCTTGCCGCTGTCGGGCCCCCAGACCAGGTCGAGCATGCACTCGAAGCCCTCGCCGGCGCGGTACGCCCGACCGCTCTTCGTGATCGCCTTCCAGGGTATGCGAAGCTCCTGCGAGTACCCGCGGCCGTCGGGCCTTGGCGCGAAGCCCTGCGAGATGCCGAGCTCGGCCATCCCGTCGATGTAGACGATCGGGTCGTCGTGCCAGGGCATCCAGCCATCGAGCGCTATGACGCCGGGCCGGGCCCCTCTGGTGTAGTACCAGCCGATCACCTTGCGCGTGATATCGGTCTTGAGGTGGAGCTGGATCGAATCCGAGTGGAAGCACTTGCGGCGGTCTATGTCGAGTGAGGGGTCGTAGTTGTTGACCATCGGCGTCGGGTCGCTCCAGTCCACGCCCACGTAGAGCGCCTCGGCGTCGTACATCATCGAGACCCACGCGCTGAACCGGCCGACGAGCCGGGCGACGTCCGAGCAGACGAGGATCCGCCCCGACTGGTCCCAGTCGCCCAGGTCGCCGTCCACGGTGACACGGCCGGGCGTCGGGACGGCGCGGATCGCGTGATTGTCCGTACCCTCGGCGAAAGCCCTGCCGCAGACGACCGCGGACAGGGCGAGCCAGAGGGCCGTCCCGGCCAGTCGTGCGGCGGCGGGCAGGTCTGGCGACGGCTGGAGCCTCCACCTCGACACGACGCGCCTCCCTTCGCTCAGCGCGCGCTGGCGTCTCCGGCGGCGAATAGCCCCTGGAGCTCGGCGGCCGACAGGGCCCTCCTGTAGATGTGAACGTCGTCGATCGCGCCCCTGAAGAACTTGTCGGCCCACGGGGCGTTCGTGCCTATGCCGAGCCAGTCCCAACCGGGCGACAAGTCGCCTGTAAGGGGAAAGGAGCCGCCGTCTGGTTTCCCGTCCACGTAGTTCACGACTTTCGATCCGTCATATGTGAACGCTACGTGGTGCCAGCGCCCGAGGAAGAACGATGCGTCCTTCGCATAAGGGAAGCTGAACCAGTGGGCTGTGGGCCCTCCGCCCACGAGAAGCACATTGTACGGCGGGCCGCCCGGCTTGAGCTCCCAGAAGACGAAGCCCGTGCCCTTGGCAGCCACGCACTGCTCGCCTGTCGCGTCCGCCAGGCGGATCCATGCGGCCACGGTGAGCTCACGCTCGCAGGCGAGGGCCTGCGAGTGCGGGACCCTGACGTAGCTCTTTCCTCCGAACTCGATCGCCCCGCCGAGCCGTCCCTCGACGCGGGCGGCCTGCGGCGCGTTCACGACCTCGCCTGCGCCAGAACCCGCCGAGTCCGGGACCGGCTCGCCGACGGGGCCGTCGAGCTTCCAGTGCCCGATCAGGCCGCCCTTCGCGGCCGGGACAGGCCCGGCGTGGTCGCGGGGGAGGGCCTCCTTCTGGTACACGCGGACGTAATCGACCTCGAGCCGCGCGGGGAACTCGGTCTTGGACGGGTCGCCGCCCCAGTCGCCGCCGATCGCCAGGTTGAGAAGCATGTACTGCGGCTCGCGGAAGGGGTTGCCGCTGGAGGTCGTGGTCTTCGAGATGTCCTGCGAGTTCCACCGCTCGCCGTCCACGTAGAACACCAGGCTCGACTCGTCCCAGTCCATCCGCCAGACGTGGAACTTGCTGGACCAGCCGGGGTCCTTGAACGTGGAGAGCGGTCTGTTCCCGGTGTTCCAGGGCCCCCAGCAGACGTTCGACATGAGCCCTCTCGCACCGTAGTACTCCATGATATCGATCTCGCCGCAGGAGGGGTGGCCGACCAGGTGGATGTTCGTCCCGAGTGTCCACCACGCCGGCCACATCCCTGCGCGCGTGTCTATGCGGGCGCGCATCTCGAAGCGGCCGTACAGCCATCTCGCGCGGCCCCAGGTCGTCAGCATCGCGGATGTGTACTCGGCCTGCTGGCGGTCGTACTGCCATCCCCTCTTCATCGCGTGATAGGGGTTCGGCCTCCGCTCGCGGCGCGCCTCGATGATCAGTAGGCCGTTATTGCACCAGGCGTTCTCGCGCTGGTAGAGCTGGTGCTCGTTGTTCCGTATGAAGCCGAGCTCGAAGGTCCACTTCGCGGGGTCCGGCGGGCCGTCCCTGTCGAACTCGTCCGACCAGACGAGCCGGTAGCCGTCGGCGGATATCGGCGCGGGACCGGCCGCCGCGCTGAGGAATCCCAGCGCGGTGGCGGCCAGGGCCAGCCCCCCGGCGCGCGGGCGAGAGAGTGCCATGGAGTTACCTCCTCTAGTTCACGTTGGTACCGCTCAGGCAGAAGGGCGAGCCCGGCATGTCCATCCAGCCGCCGCACTCGAAGTCGTCCTTGCCCGAGGGCCCGCAGCCGAAGCGCTCACCGCCCTGCGTGGCGAAGACGACCTCCGAACAGCGGTAGTTGACGATCTTCCGCCCCTTGAAGTCGCAGACCGTGACGAGCTCGGTCTCGATGCCGTGCGTCTCGGCGACCTCCACGTAGACCGGGTCGACGAGCCGCCTGTCGCGCAGGCGCCTGGTGACCTGCGCCGTGTCGCCCGAGAGTTTGATCCAGCAGACCTCGCGGTCGCCGCGGGAGACCGCGAGGAAGGTGTCGCGCGAGTACCTGTGATGCCTCAGGCAGACGGGGTTCCGGCCGACGCGGAGGCTGCCCACCCGAGCGATCTCCTCCGGGGATGCAGGTCCTTCCGCGGCGAGGGCGCCGACGCGGTATATCCCGATGGTGCCGTCCATCGAGGCCACCAGGGCCCGCGCGCCCTTGCCTCCAGCGAGGCTGGCTATCGCGGCGGTGGGCTCCCGCACGCTGAGCGTGGCGACGACCCTGGGTTTCGAGCGCGGCTCGTGTTCGAAGGTGTAGGGCCATTGTCCCGGACCGGGGCCCTGGTCGCGGGTCTTCCCGTAGTTCTCCTCGCTCGCGTACATCTCGCGGAAGTACCCGAAGAGCGGCTCGAGGTCCACGAAGACCGCCTTGTCCTCGTGTCTGGCCGTCACGACGGCGTAGCCGGCGCTGGCGAGGTAGCCGCTGTTCAGGAGATGGCTCCTGTGGGACTGCTCGTCCAGGTTCCAGGCCTTGTGCTCGTTCACGCGCCCCGTGGGGCTGTCGAGCCGCCCCGAGCCGTGGTTGCCGACCGCACATATCCAGGTGGGCGCTGCGACCGGGAGGTCGACGAAACCCAGGAGCTTCATCCCGCCGATGTAACCGGCGTTCGCCAGGCCCGGATGCCGGCCTCGCCAGGCGAAGGTGAAGCCGTTCGTCGCGCCGCCGTCGAGCGCCACGACGGCAAGCTGCCCCTTCTTGTTCTTGACATCGTGGACGGCGATCAGCGCGAACTCGTTCCTGGGCGTGACGTCCATCGCGAGCGGGAGTTTGCCCTGCGGGAGAATGCAGGCCGGAGCGCCCGGGGGGTCGGCGGTGCACGTCCCCGTCGTGGCCACGAGGCCCCCCGAGAACACGATCACCCCGCAGTTCGACCAGTTCCCCATGCCCCTGGCGACCCAGACGGGCGAGCCGGGGTTTCCGCCCGAGGCTTGCTGCCACCGCTTGAGCCACGGGTCCGGCCTGAACCCGCCCCACCAGGGCGGCATCGGCTTCTCGACGAAGCAGTGGTGCGCCATGTCGATGATCGACACGCGGTCCACGCCGAAGCCCTGGTCGGGCACGTAGAGCACCTGGGCGTGGGTGCTCGAGTAGTCGCCGGGGTCCTTCCTCGGCGGCCCGCCGACCTGGTACGGCCAGCCCCCCGGTCGGCCCGGTCTGTCGGGCGGGACGTAGATGGTGGGGAAGGAGGCGTCATCGGCCTTGCCGCCGCAGGCGGCGAAGTCGGGCCCCAGCTTCCGGTGCATACCCGCGAGGGAGAAGTCCGCGAGGTTCCGCAGGAGCGCCGCCACGTCTCGCCTCGGACCGGGCGCGTCGGCAGTATCGGCCTGACGACACGACCAGAGCGCAGGGACGAGGAGACACCAGAGGGCGCTCGGTGCGATCGCGCCCCTGCGTGCGCCCCGGCTCGGTCGGGCAGGTGCTGTCATCTTGCGATCTCCGCGGACCATTTCATCTCCCTCCGCCGCAGGCTACTGGAGCGCGATCTCGCCCCAGGCCTTCGGCACCATCATGAGCTCCTCGACCTCGTCGCTGACGAGGCCAGTGCCCGTGTTCGACCAGTAGGAGCGCAGCACGGTGTCGTTGCCGGCCCTGTTGCCGTGGGTGACGCCCATGTCGCCCCGCAGGACCAGGCCGGCCCTGGGACTCGCGCCGATGACGTCCCACGGGATCGCCGCCTCGGCGACGTAGCGCTTTCTCTCGGCCTCGACCTTCACCTGGATCCTGACCTCGGCCGGGAACGCGACGCTCTCCATCACGTAGTTCTTGTAGACGCCGGAGTTGAAGGCCATGGGTCTCTTCTGGCGGGGGTCCGCCACCGCGCGGCGGTAGATCACCGCGGTGGGCCTGCCCTGGAAGGGTCCGATCGAGAGCCTTAGATCGCCCACCTCCGCCTTGTCGCGCTGAGGGTTCGCCCTCGGGTCGGTGCCGAGCTGGAGGTCCACGGTGTCGCCCCGTGCGTAGAGGAACTCGGGCGCGTCGGCCCCGTTCACCCACGGGGTGTCGTCGGCGACCTCCCAGGCGGCGTACAGGTTCCGCTCGTCCCAGGCGAGCGCGCTTCGTATAGCGGCGTTCTCCTGGCGGGCGAATGCCACGACCGACTTCGCGCCGAAGTCCTTCTCGATGTCACCCGTGAACGCGGGCGTCGCCCTCGGCGCGGCGAGCCTGCGGGGCCCCTCCTTGACATCGAGATAGCGCTGGCGGTACTGCCTGGCGAGCTCGACGTCCGCGGCGCTCAGGGTCAGCCTGCCGCCCGGCAGCGCCCTGGCCCTCTCCAGGCCGCGCACCTCGACGTTCCAGAAGCTCGTGTGGCCGCCCTGGAGCGAGAGGCGCCCCTTCCTGTCCAGGCATATGGAGCCGCCGAAGGCCTCCTTGCCCGCGCCCGGCGGGCATCGCGTGCAGTCCGCGCCCGGGATGGCCTCCTTCGGGAACTCGACCTTCATCGGGTCTCCCTCCCAGAAGCGCGTCAGGTAGTACCCCTTCTCGGTGAGTGCGTGCCACTCGCCCTTATTGGTCGGGATCACCCAGATGTTGCCGATCGGCTCGGGCAGCCTGACCGACCCGCAGATGTCGTAGGCGCCGCGGATCATGCCCACCTGAGGCCCGCAGGCACGATGCGAGCCGTGGACGCCGGTGAAGTTGCTCGGGTAGGTCCAGAGCAGCTTGCCCGTCTCCAGGCTGTAGCAGTCCACGGTCGAGTGGTCCTCGCCGTAGCAGCCGTTCCAGAGGACGAAGCGGTTGTCGGCGGAGCCGTGGTTGTGCTGTGCGCCCATCCCGCCTCGCGCCGCGCCGTCCTTGGGCCCGGGGAGCGGTCTCGCCTGCGAGAGGTCGTAGCGGGGGCTCCCGCACCTGGTCCAGCCCGTCACCTTGATCTGTTTCATGCTGCCGTAGCAGGTGAGGTCCTCCGTGATCGCCATGTACCAGCCCTGGATCCAGCCGCCCAGGTCGTCGGGATAGGTTTTCACCTCGTCCGGCTGCTCCTGGCCGTCGTCGTTCTCGTCGGCCCACACCGCGACCTGCTTCTGCTTGTCCTTCTCGAAGGGAGTGAGCGTGGACCTGAGCTTCCATTCGCCGTCCCTGATCTTCTCGAAGAAGCGGACCTGCTGCCCCGAGCAGAGGAAACCGGAGGTCACGGCCAGGTACAGACGGCCGTCGGGACCGAACCCGAAGCGTGAGGCCATCATGCCGTTGCGATCGATGGTGCCCAGGCAGGCCGCCTGCCCGGTCTCCGGGTCGATCCGCCACTCGCAGCCCTGGCCGACCATCAGGTACGGATCGACAGGGTTTATCGCGGCGCCGAGCGCCCCATAGGTCGACGCACCGAAGAACTCCCTCACGAAGGCGCCGGTGCGCGCGTTCCATACGCTCACGCGGCGTGGCAGTCCGTCCTGTTCCGTGACCCAGAGCTGGCCGCGCGGGTCGATCGCCAGGGCGCTCACCTGGTACATCCCGTCCTGCTGCCAGGGTCCGGAAAGCCTCCTGCCTTCCCTGCGGCCGATGATCCGCGTGGGCCTGCCTTCTCTGTCGAGGACCTGGACGTAGTGGCGGTCCCCGCATACACCGCAGTAGATGGAGCCTTCCCTGTCGATGGCGATCGCCCTCACCCAGTCCTTCCCCTCGAGCGCGACGCTCGCGAGCCGCTTCACCTGCCCGCCCTTCGGATCGACCGCGAGCACGTGCCTGGCCTCCGAGACGGCATAGAGCACGCCGTCGGGGCCCAGCTCGATGTCGCCCACCTTGGGCACGGCACGCCCCCCCCCAGCTCCGCATGCCACGCGACATGCCCATCGTCGAGCCCCCCCTTCAGCCGACCGAGAGGAGGCTGCGGCTTCGCGCCTCCTCCAGTTCGCTCTCGAACACCGGCGCGACAGTGGTCAGGCGAGGCGTCTTCCGGCCGCGCCGTTGTCTGTCCAGGAGATCCACGCACAGACTGAACGCCAGCCGCATGTCGTAGCCAAGCCTGTGGGTTGGCAGCGGGCTCGGCGAGACCGCGGGGAAGTTGCAGTGCGTGACCACGTCGAGCTCATCCGGCAGCCTGACCCCCGCCTGGACGAGCCCGGCGCATGCGTGCTCGACCAGGTTGTCGTCGGCGATGATGAGGCCGTCGGGTCTCTCCCCGGCGGCCGCGCGGAACATGAGGAGAACCAGGTGCGCCGCCCACCTCGGCTCGGACTGGTGCGCCGTCTGGACCCACCAGGGGTGCGAGACCATGCCCCGCTCGGCCAGGCCCCGCGCGAAACAGTCGAGTCTGTCCCCGCTGATGCCGGGCACCGTGATGAGCCCGATCCGTCGCCGGCCACGCGAGGCCAGGAGGTCGAGCGCCTTCTCGAAGAAGAGCCTCCCGCCGGCGCCCAGGTCGACTCCCGCGACGCCGGGCCTGCCGGGCGCGTTGAGGAACGCCGCGCGGGGGAGCCATTCCGCCTGGAGGACCGGCGTCCCCTCGAGGGGCCACGGGTCCGCCGCGAAGACCACTCCGGCCAGACGTCGCGCGGAGACGTCCGCGAGAAGCCTGGGGTAGTCACCCCCCTCGGCCCACGGCTCCACGGCGGTGTACTCGGCCACCTCGCGGCCGTCCTGCCGTGCGTACGCCTGCGCGGCCTCGCGAAGGACCGTCCAGAACCGGACCCAGCCCGGTTCGCCTGGCCGCGACGGGAAGGCGAGCGCCAGTCTGTAGAGGTGAAGCGGACGGTCCGACACGAACGTGCCTCTCCTGCCCGCCGCCGTCACGAAGCCGTCGTCGATCAGGCGCTGCAACGCCTTCTGAACCGTCGTCGGGCTCGCCCGGAAGCGCCGCTCTATCTCCGCTCGCGTCGGCAGGCGGTCGCCGGGCCTCAGAGTCCCGGCAGTGATGGCGCCCCTGAAATAGCGGTCGATGAGCGCCTGCTTGGGACCACCCCTTCGCTTCGCCGAAGGGTGCGGCGCAGGGCGTGTGACGCGGACTGATAATATATTTTTGGCTATCATCACTATATAGTGTAGCTTGCCAAATATGTAGTGTCAAGGAAAAAACACGCATCCTGCAACCCGAGTCCAGGCCATCGTGAAATGGGTGCACCGCGGATCGAGCGGACTCTCGGCGGGGGCGTAGCGATGCGGGCATCGATGAATGCGCCTATCGGGTTGACTCAGAACACCACTATCCATCGCGGCCTTCGACGCTTTCTGAGTTCCTATCGACCTCCGGAGAGGCCGGAGGACCGGGCCCGAATTGGTATGAGGCCAGATGGCTCCGAGTCGCGTCCCATGCGCGAGGTCGCGCGTGCGTCGGGCACTGGACCCGGGTTCGGCTGAGGCAACCGTAACGCGCGACGAGACCGGTTCCATATGCTGCGCGGCCCTGAGCCTTCTCGAATGGCGCGGCACCAGGAGCGCAAGAGCCGTGCCGGGGGCGTCGCCGGCACGGCTCTTGCGCCAGGTGCCAAGCGGCGCGCGCCGCAGTTACGCGGTGGCGAACCCTGTCGCATTGCGGTCGGAGTCCCACAGGCGTGCATCTGCAACTCCGGCCCTTTCCCGCGCGGAGGGCGCAGTCCGGGCCGGCGACCATAGGTCGGGGGCCTCTTCGTCAACCCGATAGGCATGTTAGGACAAGCACCTTCAGGCAGAGTTTGCGTTCCGGTACACCTGGCGCGGAAATCCGCAGGTGGGGTTTCTCACGGTATCGAGGATTAGCGCGAACAAGCGAGGGCCAGAGTACGAGTTGCTGTACTCGGCCGGAACGGAAGGCGGGTGGCGACATCCGAACCCCAGGAAAGCGGCCTGCTATGGGTAGTGGTTCTGTGAGTCAACCCGATAGGCGTATCGATGAAAGGCTGTGGCCCGTCGACCCCGTTCCTGCTCCTCACGGAACGGCCGGTTTCGTGCCCTGGAAGGCGGCGGCCGCGAGCGCCTCGGCCTCGCCATCCGCGAGGAAGCGCCACGCCCCGGAGGGCAAGTCGAGCGCGACCGGGCCGAAGCGGATGCGTTTGAGGTCGGTCACCTTGAGCGGTGTCCCGCGCGCCGGGTCGCGCAGCGCGCCGAAGAGCCGTCTGATCTCCCTGTTCCGGCCCTCGCGGAGCCCGACGATGAGCCTCGTCTTAGGCCCCGCTCCCCCGCGCGGCTCGACGCGGTCGGCGCGCATGACGCCGGCAGGCGTCCTCACGCCCGAGAGAGCGGCCTCCAGATGCGCGGCCGTCACGCGGCCGCGCACCCACACCTCGTAGACCCTCTCGCAGGCCCCCGGCCGGGTGAGGAGCTCCACCAGCCTCCCCTCCCTGACGAAGAGGAGGAGCCCCCGCGAGTCCTTGTCCAGCCTCCCCACGGGGACCCAGCCGTCCTCGAGCACCCAGCGGGGCAGGATGTCGTACACGGTCCGCCGTCCGTGCTCGTCCGAGCGCGAGACGACGACGCCCTTCGGCTTGTGAAACGCCAGTATCCGCCCTCGCACGGCGCGGCCCTCCTGCTTCGCAAGTATCGCACGCGGCGCGGCCCGCCGTCGAGATCGTCGCCGGAAGTGCGGGGCCGTTCGGTCCTCCCCCTCGTGTCGCCGTCGAGCCCTGCGCCGGAGCGACCAGGACGTCCCTCGCGTCGCACAGTGAACCGCTGCGAAGAGATCGCCGTCGGAAAATACGGCCGCGGCGTGAGCCCCAGGCGACGCGGGGAATCCGCAGCCGGGCGGACAGAGGCCGACTGGACGTGGGGCTTACCTCCCGGCCTGGACGCGCGAGCGCGCCTCGCCGAGCCTGAGCCGCGCCTGCGGCCCTTCGCGTGCGACGCCATGCTCGGACTCGGGCCCGTGACCGGTCGCGCGGACGCTCCTCGCGTAGGCCTTCACCTGCGAGGCGAAGGTCTCGATCTTGAGGAAGCGGGTATTGGCGAGCGAGCCGTCGTAGTTCGCGTCGTAGACGGGCTTCGTGATCTCCGGGTCGTGGAGGAGCGTCGAGCAGACCTTCGATGGCATGCAGCCGAAAGGTCCTATGTTCACGATCCCGTGGATCTGCGGGTTGTGCTGGAGCTCCCGCGCGAGGCCCCAAGAAAGTATCAGCTCGCCCTTGATGTGGAAGGGCACCTGCCTCGTCCCGGCGGAAATCGTGTCTTCGACGTAGGGGTCCGCGAGCCAGCCGGGGATCGCCCTGAAGGGCTCCTCGAGGTGCGCGAGCCTCGAAGGCATGTACCAGCGCTTAAGCCTGGGCTCTAGCTGCCTCCGCTTGAAGAGCAGCCGCCCGAGCGCGCCGAGGCGCCCGCGGAGCCGGCGCTCCTCCGTGATCAGGTCCCAGAGGTTCTCGTAGTTGACGTACTGGACCCACTCGTTCATCGGCGCCAGGAACGTGCGTATCCCGAAGGCCTCGAGCCTGTCGGCCAGGTACTCGTTGATGAACCGCTCGCTCCTGACGTATATCTCGCCGAACATGCCGACGTTCGCGACATCGGCCTCCTTGGCCGGATCGCGCTCGATCGCTGCGAACTCCCGCGCCGCGCGGCGGAGGATGTCCCGGATCTCGGAGCGCTTATCCATCACGGCCAGGAGCGAATCGCCGGGCCGCTCGAGCGCGGAGATGACCTCCGAGACGGCCCTGTTGTATAGCGCCGTCGCCTCCTCCGGCCGCTTCGCCACCGGGCGCACGACGCGGGCCGCCTTCTGTAGGAGGTCCGTCGCCGAGACCCCGTCCCAGGCGAGGACAGCCCACTTCGCGGCGTCCCAGGAGCCTTTGAAGACGTCGCCGTAGTTGTTCTGCGCGCCGGTGCAGAGCATGTTCACCGGGATGCCCAGCTCCTCGTAGACGCGCTTGTAGCCCTCGTTGTACTGGCCGAAGCGGCACGGCCCTTGCGCATAGGGGTCGTAGAAGACGACGTCGCTCGGCGCGATCGTCCGCTCGCGCGGGAAGCTCAGCACCTCGTCCGGGCGGACCTGGTAGCGCTTCTGGCCCGAGAGGAGGAACAGGAGCTTGTCGCCGAGCGTCGTCTGGTAGGGCACGCACTCCTTACCGGAGCTGTAGCGCTTGCCGAGGGCGAGGCTCTCGCTCGAGGTCCTCGGCAGGACCACTGCGTCGAGGCCCCTCGAGCGGAAGATCGCCGCGAGCGCGAAGGCGGCGTCGTCCATGTAGCAGAACGCCATGACCTTGCGGTCCCTGCCGAGCTCCTTCCCGGAGATCTCGAAGCGGTGGGCGGGCCTTCGCGGCGCCGCCGCGGCGCGTTCCCTCACGAACGAGAGCGTGTTCCTGTACGAGTCGTAGAAGGCCTCGATCCTCGTGATGACGCCTGCGTCGGCGGTGTGCTCGTCGAGCTCGAGCTCGAGGTAGGGGCGCTCACCCATGACGTGCCTCGCCTGCTTGCGTATGAAGGAGTCCGGCCCGCAGCCGAAGTTCGTGATCCAGACCGGTATGAGCCAGTCGTGCTCCGCGGCGAACTTGAACGCGGAGAGTATCCGCTCCCCGTTCTTCCAGTACATGTTCGGCTGGTCTTCGACGAGGGGAAGCTCCTCGAGCGGCAGGAATTCCATCGGGATCGCCGGGTGGCCGAGCCGCTCGAGTTTCGCCGCGATGTCGAGCGAGAGCCCAGGGTCGCAGGCGTTGTACCCGCGGCCGATCACCAGGAACGCCGGCCGCTCCGGCCCGAGCGTCCCGAGCACCTGCGCGCCGAGCTCGCGGATCCTCCGGCGCGTCCGGCGCATGGCCTCGAAGCCCCTGGCGAGCGCCTCGCGGACCCGCGCGGGCGTCTCGCCGAGCCCGTCGGCCAGACCCTCGACGAGCTCGAACATGTCCTCGGACGAATTCCTCTGGAACTCGCAGACCGGCGCGAGAAACTTCACGCCCGCCTTCTGGAAGTCGAAGGCCTGCGCCAGGGCTATCGGGAAGCACTGCGTCCAGAGGCAGGCGTAGGAGTTCGTCGCGGTGTTCCGCTTCTCGTAGGTGACCGTGAAAGGCACGAATATGAAATCGGGCCTGGGCTGCATCTCCAGGAGCTCGGCGACATGCCCGTGGCCGGTGCGGACCGGCACGCAGTAGTCCGAGAGCGATAACGCCGCGCCGCGCCGCACGGTCGTCTTCTTGGTCTCGCCCGACAGCACCACCTCGTACCCGAGCTCGGTGAAGAGGGTCGTCCAGAGCGGCAGATGCTCGCCCCACATGGACATGGCGCGCGGTATGCCGACCCTCTTTCCGTTCGGCCTCTCTGGGACGAGCCTCTGGTCGAACAGGATCCGATTCCGCTGGTCGATGTACGTGTTCGACTGCTTCGTGCGGCCCCTGCCCTGGTTCAGGTTCATCTCGTCGCAGCGGTCGCCGTAGAAGATCTGCCGGACCGACACGGTCTCGCTCCCGTCCGGCCTCTTCTCGGACTCCGTGACCCTGACCACCTGGAGCTCGCACCGGTTCGGACAGATGCGGCACTGCCGCTCCTCCGACTCGTAGGGCTTGCGGATCGCGTCCAGTATGCCGCGGAAGCTCGTCCTGTAGGAGGGGTCCTCGGCGCGCCTCTCCGCGACGAAGTCCTTCGCGAGGCAGGCCGCGCCCACGGGCCCGGTGACCTCGCAGTGCGGCGTGACCCGGACCGGCTTCTTCAGCACCTTCTGGAATGCGAGCGTGACGGCCTCGTTGAAGGCGGTCGCGCCCTGGAAGAAGATATTGCCCTCCGTGTCGCGGCCCTCGACGACCCGGTTCAGGTAGTTGTTCGCGACGGAGTAGGCGAGTCCCGCGACCAGGTTCTCCTTCGTCTCGCCGAACCCGGTGAGGTTGTCCATCACGGACTCGATGAAGACCGTGCACCTGTCGCCGAGGTCGGCCGGGCGGTCGGCCGCGAGGGCCAGGCGCGCGAAGTCGTCCTTGATCGAGATGGCGAGCTTCTCCGCCTGCTCCTCGAGGAACGAGCCGCACCCGGCGGCGCAGACCTTGTTCATGGTATAGTCGCGGACGCCTCCGTCGGCGTTCAGCTTGATGTACTTGGAGTCCTGCCCGCCGATCTCAAAGATCGTGTCTATGCGCAGGCCGAGGGGCCTGGCGAGCCTCACGGCGCCCGTCGCCTGCGCGGTGATCTCGTTGCGTATGCAGTCGGCCCTGAGGAAATGCCCCGTCATGAAGCGCCCCGAGCCGGTCGTGGCGACGCCCGCGATCTCGACCGCCCGCTCAACCGCGGCCACCTTCTCCTCGAGCGTGCCGCTCGCGCCGAGCTTGGCTGCGAGGTACTCGACTATCTCGGTCAGGCAGCGCTTCACGGCCTCGATGGGCCGCCCGCTCGTCTTGAGGTACGCCTTCGCGACGATGCGCTCGGTCTTCTCCTCGACGAGGGCGATCTTCGTGCTCACGGAGCCGATGTCCACGCCCATGTAGGCGCGGATGCGCTCCTGACCCGGGGCGAGCTCGTAGAGCGGGGAAACGATCGTGCCCTTCTCTTCCGCGAAATCGTCGGTGAGCGGCTCCCAGACGTGGTGGGCCGGCGCGCGGGTCGACCGGCGCGGGAGGTCGGACGGATCGAAGGGCCTCCGGGCCCCCGCCAGGGCCGCGCCGATCGCGCCGGCCGCGTAGCCCAGCTTGTGGCAGAAAAGCTGCGACGGCTCGATCCCGAGCTGCACCGACATACAGTGTCTGAGCGAGGCGTTCTGCGAGAGTCCTCCCTGGAAGGAGACCACGCCCTTGAAGTCCTTCAGCCGCTGCTGGATCACCGTGGCCTTGATGTTGTTGACGAGCGATTCGTGCAGCCCCCCGACGATCGACGACACGGGCACCGCCTTCTGCTGCTGGTGGATCATGTCGGACTTGGCGAAGACGGAACAGCGCCCGGAGATCGGCACGGTCTTGCCGGTGATGATCGCGTCGAGACCCATGGTGGGCAGGTGCCTGGCGGGGTCCGAATCGTCGTCTATCGAGAGCAGGAGCCGCTTCGCCTGGACGTCCAGGAAGTTCCCCGAGCCAGCCGCGCACTCCGGGTTCATGGCGAAGTCGTAGGTGCGGCCCTCGCGGTCGATCTTGAAGAACTTGATCTCCGAGCCGCCGCCGTCGATCACGGCCTCGACCGAGGGGCAGAGCGCCCGTGCGCCCGCCGCATGGCAGTCGATCTCCGGCACCCGCGAGACCGAGGGCCATGCCCTCTGGAGGGCGTCGCCTGTCGAGCCCGTGATGTTCACGGCCCTGATGTCGTACTTCTCCAGGAGCTCTCGCAGGGCCTCGCGGGCCACGGTCTCGTACTCGTTGTGGTGGCGCCTGTAGGGCAGGACTTCGATGATCTCGCCCGTCTCGGCGTCCGCCACTGCGAGCTTCGTTCCGGTCGAGCCCGAGTCGAGGCCCACAATCACGGGCCGTCTTCCGCCGAACGCGCCATCCATGGCTGCCGCGCCTCCGGTACCGCTGAGGAGAGATCGCTACAGGCCGGCCGCCGGGCGAGTTCCGTCACCGGGGCGCCTGGGAAAGCGCAACCCTCCGCCCTGGTCGCGGTTCTCCTCGCCCTCGCTGGGCTGTTTCCGTGCGACCTCCGCCCGAACTCCAGGTCCCCCGGAGCTCCAAACCTGGGAGACCAGTGCGCGTAGCATAGCTTCTCCAGCCGACGCGGTCAACCGAGTCCTTACTTGAGGTTGCATTAGGAAGTTCTGGGGTACGAGCATTTCGAGGCGGACGCGCGCGATCTCCGCTGCGCCCTTGCGCAGGCAGCCCATGCCGCCTGGCCCACGACCGCGCCTAGTTCTTCTCCATCGCCCCAGTGCCGTTCATTTGGGGCGGCCCCCGCAGGGTCGTTCGGTTCTCCCTTCGGAATCGCCGACGTGTGCCCGCCTAACGCGGGCCGCTAAGGGGCCCGTCTGCCTCTAGTGGATATCGAACTGGGGATGACTCGCGCCGTTTTCTCCTTGATTTCAACGGCGTCTCGCATAGCCTCGCCAAAGGGCCGGCGCGCCCGCAGGCGCGGGAATACCCGTGGAGTCACGCGAGAACCACAAGCACGGCATCTCGATCGCGCTCGCCATCTTTGACGAAACGCTGTGCCGCTTCGAGGAGTGGGCGAGGGGGCGGGAGGCGCGCTCGGTCCTTTATGGGGAGCGCAACGCACTCTCGCCGGGACAGCGGGACTCCCTCTTCGCCGAGATCGCATCGCTGCGCCGGCTGCTTCAGGAGATCAAAGAGGATCTGGACCTGGAGGGGCGCGTCCAGGACGCGGCGAGCGACGTGTGGAGCCGCTCCGCGGCGCTGCGCGAGACGATCATGGAGCTCGACAGCTCCCACCTTCGCAGATACGGCCCCGTCCCGCCGGAGGTGGCGCGCATCATGGACGCCGCCGTTCCCAGGCTGCTCGACGGACTCGACCGGCTAGTCGCAGCGGTGTCGGGGGCACGCTCCGAGGGGTGACACGTTGGCGCGGAGAAAGATGGACCCGCGTCCGATGGAGGTCCGTCGGGAGGACGCCCTCCGACCTAGCCCGTACCTGGGCTACGACAGGCACAGCATCGCGATGCACTGCATGAGCCGCGGGGCGTTCGAGATCGCGGAAGCACAGCTCAGGCGCATCGTGTGGCTCAATCCATACGAGCCGCAGTTCAAGCACGACCTGGCGTGGTGCCTCTACAAGCAGGGGCGGTACGCCGAGGCGAGGGAACTGGCGGAGAAGGCCCTGGAGCAGAGGCCCGACGATGACGGGTTCCGCAAGACGCTCGACCTGATCGTCCGGCATCTGGACGTGGGGGGAGCCGCGGGCGATCGGTCTGCGCACTGAGGCGCGCGGTACCATCGCCGGTCCGCCTCCGCGCTCTCCGGCGGAAGGCGACCGATCACATCGCCAGGGACTGGACCAAGATCACCCATGAGCCTGCCGATCGCTCTACCGCTCGCGACCAGGTCGGGGTCGCCTGCTGTGGGTATCGGCGATCATTTCGGAGGACGCGAGTCCGCAGCCGCTTGCGTCCCCTCACGGGCGGCCTACCATGTCCGCCGCGATGGAGAAGGAATCCCCACCGGGCCGCCAGGGCCTGATAGAGCCCTACGGCGGCCCGCTCGTAGACCTGCTCCTGGGGCAGGAGGAGCTCCGGCTCGCCCGCGAGGAGGCCGCGCGCGCGCCTGCGATCACCCTCGACGAGGTCGAGCTCTGCGACTTGGAGCTGCTCGCGACGGGGGGCTTCTCCCCCCTGCGCGGGTTCATGGGGAGGTCCGACTACGAGCGCGTGCTCGAGGAGATGCGGCTCGCGGACGGCACGCTGTGGCCGCTCCCGATCGTCCTCCGAGCGCCGCCGGACCTCAAGGTCGGGCCCGGCGGGTCGGTCGCGCTCCGCGACGCGAAGGCGAATATCCTCGCCCTGCTCGACGTCGACGACGTCTTCGACGCGGACATCGAGGCCGAGCGCGCGCGCATCTGCGGCGGGAGCGACGAGCACCCCTGGATGGCGTTCCTGCGCTCGCGGAACTCGAGGCGGCTCGGCGGACGGCTCAGGGTGCTCGCGCTGCCCGTTCACCACGATTTCGCTCGGCTCAGGCGCACGCCCGTCCAGACGCGGGCGATGCTCTCCGGGCTCGGCTGGCGGGAGGTCGCCGCCTTCCAGACCCGGAACCCGCTCCACCGCGCGCACGAAGAACTCATCAGGCGCGCCGCGGCGCAGGCGGACGGCGTCCTCGTGCATCCCGTGGCCGGCGTGACGAGGCCCGGCGACATCGATCACTACACGCGCATACGCTGCTACCTGGCCACGATGAAGCACCTCGATCCGCGCAGGACGGCCCTCTCGCTCTTGCCCCTCGCAATGAGGATGGCCGGGCCGCGCGAGGCCCTGCTGCACGCGATCGTGCGGAGGAACTACGGGGCGAGCGCACTGGTGGTCGGGCGCGACCACGCGGGCCCGGGGCGCGATTCCTCGGGCAGACCCTTCTACGGCCCCTACGAGGCCCGGGAGGCGCTCCTCCGGCACGAGCGCGAGACGGGCGTTCGCCCCCTTCCCTTCGAGGAGCTCGTCTACGTGCCGGAGCGAAAGAGCTACTGCCCGGCGGGCGAACTGCCGGCCGGCTGCTCGGCGCTGTCGATCTCCGGGACGGAGGTCAGGGAGAAGTATCTCGCCGCGGGCAGGCCGCTCCCCGATTGGTTCGCGCGGCCGGAGGTGGCCGAGCTCCTCGCCCAGGCCTTTCCCCCCAGGCATGAGCAGGGCTTCACGGTGTGGATCACGGGGCTGCCCGCCTCGGGCAAGTCGACGCTCGCCGAGCTGCTCGCCGTCAAGCTCCTCGAGCGGGGCAGGCGCTCTACTGTCCTCGACGGGGATATCGTCAGGAGGCATTTGTCGAAGGGGCTCGGCTTCTCGAGGGACGACCGCGACGAGAACATCAGGCGCATCGGTTTCGTCGCCGCCGAGATCACCCGTCACGGCGGGGTGTGCATCTGCGCGGCGATCTCGCCCTACAAGCGGATCCGGGAGGAGAACCGCGCCCTGATCGGGAACTACGTGGAGGTCTACGCGAACGCGCCCCTGGCGGTCTGCGAGGCCAGGGACTCGAAGGGTCTGTTCAAGGCCGCGCGCGAGGGGAGGCTCACCGGCGTCACCGGGATCGACGACCCCTACGAACCGCCCGAGCGCGACTTCGTCGAGTGCCGCACGGACTCGGAGACGCCAGAGGAGTCGGTGGCCAAGATACTGCGCAGGCTGGAGGAGCTGGGCTATCTCCGCGGCTGAGCGCCCGGCCGCGCCGGGCCGGGGGCCCCTCGCGCGCAGCGCAGGAGGACGCGCTCGCCGCTCCTAGCGGCGCTCCAGGTCTCCTCGCCGAACGGGCCCGGCGGGAGCGGCCGGCCTTCATGGAGCTCGGGGACCTCGACCTGCTCGGGAGGGTCTCCCCGCATGGCGAACGCGAGCTCCCGTCCGGCCGGGTCGAACGCCGCCTCGAGGCTCGCCTGCGCCCCGCGGCGGTCGAAGCCGAAGAACTCGCGCCAGCCGCGAAGGTCCTGCGAGGCCCGCGGCGGCGGCGCCTCCACGACGAAGGACATCCTGTCATCGGAGGAATCGTAGAGGTTTCCGTCGACCGCGTTCTCCTCAATGCGGCCCAGGCATATCCGTCTGGGGCAATCGACCAGGATATTGGCGAGGGCCTTGACCCGCCGGCAGAGTCCCGTCCTTCCGCCGACCTCGCGCTGATCCTGCGCCGTACCGAGGTAGACGGCGAAGCCGTCGCGAATCCGGCCGAACAGGTTGTGCGCCACGACCGCGTACTCGCAACTGTCGGCCTTGATACCGTGGCCGCCGGTCGCCTCCGCATGCGGGTTGCACCTGTCCCAGACCTCGCCGCGGACGTCCCAGAACACGTTGTGATCGACGACGTTCGGCCTGTGACTGACCTCGAGATAGAGCGCCCCCGAGAAGGTGGAGATGCCCTCGAAGAGATTCCCGGTCACGCGGCAGTTCTCGTTCAGGTAGTCGAGCCAGAGGCCGGAGGCGTGGCGAATGTCCCGGAATACGTTCCCTCGAATGAGCATGCCCTTGGCGACGTGGAACTTCATCCCTGCGCACTCGTAGAGGCGCTCGACGTCGAGGGACCCGATGCGCTCGACCGTATTGTCCTCGACGAGGGAGCAGTCCACCTGCTTGACGCCCGCTATCCCGCAGACGCCGCAGTCGGACACATGGTTGCGCCTGACGATCTGCCCTCCGCAGGGCTCGTAACGCGACATGTCCCAGTGCTGCGCGCCGATGTCGATGCCGCAGGCGTTGGCGAACCGGACCGTGCAGTCCTCGATGATCCAGTGATGCCCCTGAGACGTGCTGAGCGCCGCCCGCTGGGGGACGGGCACGCCGTCGGCGGCGTGCTCGATGGCGAAGCCCGAGACCCGGATGTAGCCGAGCCTCCGCACCTCCGGCGCGAAGACCTGCTCGCGGGTCGTGACCTCGAGCTCCGCCCCTGCCGGGTCGGTATCGCCCGGGAGGCGGAGATGGATCCTGAGTCCGGGCTCCTCGACCCAGAAGGTGCCGTCGCGCTCCGCCAGCTCGCTGATCCTGAAGACCTGCACGAGCGGCCTTCCCCCGGCGAAGACCATCCCCCGTTTGAGCTGGAGCCTGTGCATCTCGTCAGCCGACCAGGCGCTGTTGAACGTCATCAGTTCGTTGAACACGTTCGTCGCCAGGAACGGATTGTAGCCGACGAAGAGCTCTGCCGGCAGGTCGGCCATCCAGATCGGCGGCGATCCGCCGCGCCTGCGGATCTCCCAGCCCTCGCTCGGGCGGAACTCCGGCCGCCAGACCTCCGAGCCCCTGAGCGTCACCCGCTCGCCGGGCGCTGCCTCGTAGGCGATCATGCGGTCGGGGCCCTCCCCGCCGCGCGCGGGCCTCACGCACTCGCGGTAGACGCCGGCGTGGACGACGACCTTCTCGCCGGGGCGCAGCTCGCGCGCGGCGCGGCCGATCGTTTTGAAAGGCCTGTCCTCGGTGCCTGGATTGTCGTCCGAGGCGCGCGGGTGCTCGCGTGCGACGTGGTAGACTCGCGTGTATCGGGTCTCGTCTTCCCAGAAGGGGAAGGCCGTGCCGTCTGGGAGTCTCACCTGGGCGGACATGGGTTTTCCTTCCCAGGCGGGTTGTCCTCCGGTGCGACCGACCCCGAGCGGCCGCGCCCCGCGAGGCGCGCCGCTGCGATCACGACGACCGCCCCGCCCAAGAGGAGGACCGCTACATCCGAGACCGCGAGGACCGCGTTCTTCCCCAGGTAGCTGACGAAGAACGCCCTGATCATCGCGAAGGCGGTCGTGGCCACCATGAACGCGGCCGGCAGGGCCGCGAAGAGCCAGGGCCTGCCCCTCGCGGCGAGCCACACGGCCACGGTGAAGAGCCCCATCGCCGCGAGGAGCTGATTGCCGCTCCCGAATATCTTCCATATCTGGAGCACCGTCCCCTGGCTCGAGACGAGGAACATCGCGCCGGCCGCGATGGCGGAGTTGACCCAGTAGTGCCGAAGCACGCGCGGCACTTGCCCGAAGAGCGTCGCCCAAAGCTCCTCCAGGAGATACCGGTTCAGCCGCACTGCGGTGTCGAGGGTGGTCACTACGAACCCTTCCAGTATGAGCATCGCAAAGAGCGCCCCCCACGCCTTCGAGACGCCGAAGGCGGCCTCCGTCGACGCCCCGAGCCCCCACGCGAACGCGAGCGCTGGGTTCTCCTTCGGGGCGAACATGATCGAGGCGTACTTCGCGGGCGCGAGCCCGCAGGCGGCGACGCAGAGCACGCCTAGCGCGAGCACGGTCTCGAGGAGCATGGCGTAGTATCCGACGCGGCGGGCGTCGGGTTCGGTCTTGATCTGCTTGGAGGTCGTACCGCCCGCGCAGAGGGCGTGGAAGCCGCTGATCGCCCCGCACGCCACCAGAACGAAGAGCATGGGCCAGACGGGGCCGTGCCGCCCGGACCCCTCAGCCAGGTGCAGCGCCGGGTACTGGAACGAGCTCCCGGCGCACCCCAGCCCGACGACCACCGCCACGAGGAGCGCGAGCCCGGCGTACAGGAAGTGAACGTTCACGAAGTCCCGCGGTTGGAGGAGCAGCCACACCGGAGCGCCCGCAGCCACGAGAACGTATGCCGACAGCACGAGCTTCCAGGGCGTCTCGCCCATGGTCACCGGGAAACGCAGGCCCAGGAGGACGGAGAGCACCGCGATCGCGAGGGCGAGGAGCGAGCACTTCCAGACGGCGGTGCCTCGCTTGACGTAGAGCCAGCCCATGAGCGGCGCAAGACAGGTGATGACGATTACCGAGGTGCTCGCCACGCCGCCGATGACCGCCATCCGCTTGCCATCCACGATCTTCTCGCGGAAGAGCCTCTGTCCTTCGCCCAGGCCCAGGTCGTCGGCCGGAAGGCTCGACGTCAGTGCAGTAGCGCTGATGCTGAGGAAACTCGCGGTCACGAAGACGAGCATGATCACGGTGAACGCTATCATCATGGCGAAGGCGGGCCGGCCGAGGTATCGGCGGGCGACCGTGGCGAGGCTCCGGCCGCCCTCGCGCATGGACACGTAGAGCGCGCCGAAGTCGTGCACCGCTCCGAAAAGGAGGCCGCCCACGAACAGCCACAGGAACGCGGGCAGCCAGCCGTAGGCGAGCGCGATCACCGGCCCGAGGATCGGCCCGGCTCCCGCTATCGAGGCGAAGTGATGGGCGAAGACGACCCCCGTCGGCGTCGGGACGTAGTCCCTTCCGTCGGACATGGTCACGGAGGGGGTGGACCTGGCCGGATCCTCGCCCATCCCCCGCGCCAGACGCGCCGAGTAGAGCCTCCCGAGCAGAAATAGCAGCGCCACAGCGGCCAGGAAGAGGATTGTAACCATCGGTCCCAGGTCCTTCCAGCCGCGCGACCAGGCGGGCCCCTCAGCCGGACAGCACCTCGTCCACCGTCACGCGCCTGTTCTCGGCGACGCCCCGCAGCCCGGCCTCGATCGTCGCGAGCGCGACCAGGGCGAGATCCACGGTCGCCGGCGGGGCGACCCCGCGCCTCACCTGATCGACGAACATGGCGACTCCGCCCGGGGCGAGCTTGCGCGGCTCGAGCTCCTCCAGGGTCTGGGACCCAGCCTCGGCGAGGAGCGCCCGTGCCGGGGCGCCGGCCGCCGTCGGCCCGTACATCAGTGCGCCCTTCATGCCGTAGAAGTACAGATGGTCGTTCGGCACCGCCGAGACTCCCGAGGCCACGAGCGTCGAGTGCGCGCCGCTCTCGTGCTCGATCAGGAACGTGGCGACGTTCGGCACCCTGCTCGGCGCGAGGCCCGAGGCGATCGAGCATCTCACGCTCACCGGCCTCCCGAGGAAGCGCGTGAGCGTCGCCGCGGCGGGCACCCCGAGGAGCGTCGCCGGCCCCCCCGGGCACTCCCGCGGAGAGTGGTGCCAGTCCGAGCCGCGCGACTCGCTCGCCCAGTCGGCCGATCTCATGGCGTGAGCGCCGAAGAGCCGGCCTATCCGGCCCGAGGAGGCGAGTTCGTGCATGGCGTCGATCTCGGGGCGGAAGCTCGAGCTGTGGTCGACGAAGAGCACGACGCCCGACGAGGCCGCGGCGCGGGCCATCTCGCGGCCGGCCGCGACGAAGTTCGCTATCGGCCTCGGCACGAAGACGTGCTTGCCCGCAGAGGCGAGCGCCAGGGTCACGTCCTTGTGCGCAGAGTTCGGGACGCAGGCGATCCCGGCGTCGATCCCGGCGTCGCGGCAGATCTCCTCCAGGCCCTCCGCCGGCCTCACGCCGAACTCGACGGCGAAGCGGTCGCGCGAGGCGGTGTCTCTGTCCCAGCAGGCGACGAGCTCCGCGCCCTTCGTGTGGGCGATCTCCAGGGCGAGCTCGGCGGCCCAGCGCCCGGTGCCGATCATGGCTATGCGGAGCGGCCGGTCCTCGGGCGCGGAGGGCGGTCTCGCCACGCCGCCCGTTCGTGCGTCCTTCGGCGCCAGCCCCATCTCCCGGCCTCCGCGGCCGGCGCGGCTAGAGACCCGCGCCGGGCGGACCGATGATGCATCCGTCCCCGGTCCGGCGCAAGCCCGGACCAGCCTTGCCAGGCGGGCACACGTCAGGCGCAACGGAAATCACGCGCGTCCGCTTCGAAATGCTCGGACCCAGAACTTCCTAAACTGCTTATCGTCACTCAACAACTGAGCTCCCTCAGCCCACAACGGGTTGGGATGCTTCCACCCCCACCGCGTTCCTGCTCAGTTCAGAAAACCCATTGCATCCTCCCATGAGGCCGGAGGGCTCCGAGTCGCGTCCCATGCGCGAGGTCGCGCGTGCGTTGGGCACTGGACCCTGGTTCGGCCGAGGCAACCGTAACGCGCGACGAGACCGGTTCCGTATGCTGTGCGGCTTCGAGCCTTCGCGAATGGCGCGGCACCAGGAGCGCAAGAGCCGTGCCGGGGGCGTCACCGGCACGGCTCTTGCGCCAGGTGCCGAGCGGCACGCGCCGCAGTTACGCGGTGGCGAACCCTGTCGCATTGCGGTCGGAGTCCCACAGGCGTGCATCAGCGACTCCGGCCCTTTCCCGCGCGGAGGGCCGCAGTCCGGGCCGGAGACCACAGGCCGGGGGCCTCTTCGTCAACCCGATAGGCATGTATTGTCAAGTGACGATATGCATTCTTCCTAATGCAACCTCAGGCCCGCGCCTCCTTGACGATACGCCCCTGGAGGCTATCCTTTCCGTGTCTAGGCAGCCCTGCGGCGGGAGCGCCCGTGGCGATCACCAGCGCCCAGGTCTTCGTGCGCTCTGACAGGTCGGATCGTCTCGTCAAGGTGCTCGAGTCATATCTCTCGCGCTGGGCGAAGTCTGTGCGGGAAAGCTGGCCCGACTGCCCTTTTCTCGGGCGCGACGCGGCGCGGACGCTCCGCGTGCTGCCGGCCGCGGAGGGCTGGTGCTGCATGGTCGATGCTGACCCCTACCGCGCCGACTTCCAGCTCGCGCGCGAGCTCTCGGCGGAGCTGCGGACGCAGGCCGTGGCCCTGGAGCTCCGCGGGGGCGAGCTCGTCTGGAGCTGCGCCGCGTTCGACGGCGGCGCGGCCGTCCGCGAGCAGCGCGAGCCGCCGGAGGCGTTCGGCCCGGACCGCGGGTCGGGCGAGATCCAGATGCCCATCTACCCGGACGCCACCCGCGAGGCCCTCGCGGCGCTCAGGTCCGAGGGGCTCCCTCAGGCGTTCTGGCTCCTCCGCGCGGACGAGCTGGTGGAGGACGCCTCCGCCGGCGACCTGGACGTCGCGGAGATCGTGGTCCGCCCGGAGAAGAAGGACGCGGTCGAACCGGTCCAGATCGTCCCGTGCCGGCTGCGCCGCGAGGCCGGCGTGCTCCCGTTCAGGCCCGACCTGGAGGGGACGACGAGCGACCATAGGCCCCTCTTCGTCGAGATCAGGACCCTCTTCGGCAGGGCGACGCACCAGGCGGTCGACAACCTGCTGGAGATCGAGCGCGCCGACAGGAACAGGCTCCTCGCGCCCTTCATCGAACGCGAGGACGACGACTGCCCCGAGGTCCAGTTCGAGTACACGAGCCGCGGCACGCCCGAGGAGGAGCTCAAACGCATGCTCGACCGCAGGCGGCCGGAGTTTTTCCGCTCGCGGCCGACCGAACGGGAGTTCCTGGCCATGGCGCTCGAGACCGTGCGCGCCCGCCACACGGGCTGGCGCGGCGTCCGGCCGGACGGCTTCGGCATCCGGTTCGAGCGGTCCGGCGCCACGAACAGGATCGACCTGGCCCAGACGTATTCCGACTACATCGAGGGCCGGGCCGCGGCGCCGACTCCAGAGGACACGATAAGATCGTTCCTCGCCAGGGCCGCCGAGGACCTCGAACGCGCGCCGGACCGGACCGAGTTCGCAGCGGTCTCGGACCTCCTCTTGCCGTGCCTGGTCGGCGCGGACGAGGCCGCGCGTCTAGAGGCCGACGGGGTCGCCTCCGGGCCGCTCGGCCACGGCGTGAAGGTGGTCGTCGCCTGCCAGGTGGGGGGCGGCACGGCGCTCCTCGACTCCGGCGACCTCGCGCTCTGGGGGGTGAAGTTCAGCGAGGCCCTCGCCTGCGCGCGCGCGAACCTCGAGCGGCGGATGAAGGGCGCCTCGCGGGGCTTCGTGCCGGTGGAGTACGCACCGGGCCGGAAGGCCCTCGCGTGCCTTGTGGGCGGGCAGCCGGCGACGCAGTTGCTCCTGCCGGGGCTCGTCTCGCTCGCCCGCGAGCTCGTGCACTCCGACGACATCCTCTGCGCGATCCCCGACCAGGACTCCTTCCTCATGATCCCGGCGGGCGACCCGGAGGCGGCGGAGAAGCTCCGCGAGTTCGCCCGCTCGAGGCTCCTCCTGGCCGAGCGGCCGCTCACGGCCGAGCTCTTCCGCGTGAACGAACAGGGGATCTCCGAGGCGTGACCGCCAGGGCCGCGCGGCGGTGTGGCCTTCTTCATGTACGGCTCAGAACGCTCGCGGCCCCGAGACGGAAGGCCCCTACTGTGAGAGGCGGGCGAGGACAGGGGCGTAGTCCCACTCGAGGCCCCACCTCCGGACCAACTCCTTCACGCGCGCGAGGGCGCGTTCCGCGAGGTCTCTAGCCGCCGACCTGGTCTCTTCCGACGGTAGCGCCCTCGCACAGTAGTGCGCGCGGCAGCCGATCGTCCGGCGCTCCCGCGCCGTGCAGAGCATCGTGCTGGTGTCGAGCCAGGGGCACGCGCCGGTAGGGCGGGGACCAGTCGAGTCCGCCCGAGGCACACCTGCCAGATACGCGCGCTCGGGCCAGCTCGCGTAGAGCACGGGCGAGCCCGGCGGAAAGGTGCAGCACTCGCCGCAGGCGAGGCACCTGGCGCCGAGTCGCGCCAGTCCGAGGTCGAGCTCGCGATAGATGGCCTCGAGCTCGCCGAACCAGGAGCGGCCCTCGGGCGGCCCGCCCGCAGGCGCGACGGGGGAGTCCGGTCTCAGGCGAGGCGCGTCGAGATGTCTCCCACGACCTGCCATCACGTGGTCCCCGGATCGGGAGCGCCGTCCGAGCGGCCAAAGAACCTACCGCCGAGCCCTCGCCGACACCGACCGAAGGGAGCCGCCCGAAGCGGTCCGCCTCGGGCGGTCGCCAGCCCCGGCGCGGCCGCGCGGGGCGAGTCGCTCGCCATACGAGCGGTTTCTACAGAGCACATGGGCCTCATCTGCATCTCACCAGGATCGAGTCGGGAATCCCCTCGCGCTCGCGGAGGCGCGCGGTCTCGGCGAGGAAGCGCGCGGCGTCCGCCGGGTAACCCGCCGTGGGCCTGAGCCCGCTCAGGCGCGCGGCGAAGTAGCTATTCAGCCTCCGCATCAGGAGCTCCCTCGCGTACTTGCTCACCATGGACGCGAGCGCCACGGCCATGCATCTCGACTCGGCCCGGCAGGAGAACGCGACGCGAGCCTCGCCCTCGCCGACCAGGTACACCGACTCCTCCGGGCCGGAGGAGGCCTCGACGATCGCCCGGCCCTGGAAGGCCGAACGGACGACCTCCGCGTAGTAGCGCCTCCCGCCGAGCCTGTCCACGGTCGCGGAGACCCCGCCGGAACTGCCGGCTCGCCCCGCGGACGCCAGGAGCTCCGAGACCGTCTCTGCGAGAACGTCCGCCTTGTTGCGGCCGGAGCCGACCCTGGCGTTGAACTCGCGCGCCGTGAGCACCGACGAGCGGAGCGAGACGAGCCTCGCCCCCGCGCGCTCGCCCGCTTCCACGAGCCGCTCGACGCACTCGTCGAGCTCGCGCGCGTCGGCCTCCAGGGGGAGCGCCGCCGGCTCGCCCTCGTACCAGGGGAGCCCGGAGGGGTCGAAGCTGCCGCGCGAGAGCGCGCGGACGAGGCCCAGGTCCGTGAGACTATCCTGTCCTCGGCCCCCGAAGGCGAGTAGGGCAAAGGCGAGCGCGCCGCGCTCGAGCCCGGCGAGGCCGGAGCCGGAGCGGTAGACCAGCTTGGAATCGGCGACGAGGAGCGGCGCGAAACCCGCCTCGCGCGCACGGGGCCGCCTGGGCCGAGCGGTCACGACCCCGCCGAAGAGGCCCCAGAGGTCCGGTTCGCATGCGGGTCGCTCGAACGCGGCCGCCGTGACGACGAGCGGCCCGAGCCTCGGTCCGTAGCCGGCCTCGTCGATACCTATGGCGAGGGCCGTCGGGTGTCGCATATGCTCCACGAGCGGCCTCTCCCTCCGGCGCGCGTTCCCCGCCGAGCAGGGCCGCACGCGGGGCCTACTACGCCCCCGCACCCACTGCGGAGATCGCCGCGGCGATCGCCGCTGAGGCGGCCCCGAGGGCTGCCCGCCTTATCGGGCCCGGGAGCCCGAGCCAGCCGGGGAGCCTCGCGAGCAAGAGCTCCCCGGCGGACCATGCCAGAAGCGCGCCCGCGAGCGCGGAGAGCGCGGCAAGAACGCCGCAGTCGGGGTATCTCCCGGAGAGCGCGGGGAGGAAGGAGAACGCCGCGGTCGTGCCCGCTACGACAGCCACCCTCGCGCGCGCTCGGCCCTGGAGCGCGCCCGCGAGCGCGTCCGCGGTCGCCGCGCAGCAGGCGGCCAGGTACGCGCTCATGAACTCCGTCTCGCGGAACGTGAAGTACCCCGCCGCGAGCGCCAGGGGCAGCGCCCCCGCGGCGAGCTCGTGCGCGGCGCCCCGAGCGGCGCGCGGTCGCCATCCGAGCGCCGTCCCCGCGAAGAAGGCGACGCTCGCGGGCCAGTCGAGGAAGGCGTGGACCCTGGACGCGAGGAATAGCGTCACGCCCGAGGCGGCGCCATCGAGGGAACGCGAGAGGTAGCCCGCCGCCGCCATGGCCGCGCCGAGCGCCACTCCCCACGCGACGATGGTCGCGCTGTGGCCGAGCTCCTCGCCGCGCGCGAAGAACCAGGTGAGCGACCAGACCGCGAGCGCCATCGCCGGAGGGAGCGAGAGCCTCTCCGAGAACCGCCACCGCATGGCCAGGATCGACGCGCCAGTCGCCGCCGCGCCGGCGGACATCGTGAGAGCGGCGGCTCCCGTCCGTGCGAGCTGGAGCTCCGGGCCGGGGGCGACCCAGAAGAGCGAGAGCGCGCCGGCCGCGGCGGACGCGAGCGCGAACGCGGCGAGTTCGACCTTCGACGCGACCTCCCCGCTACAGCGCGAGCGAGAGCCGGAGGAGGCGAGGAGACCCGCGGACGCGCCGGCCCATCCTGCGGCCGCCGCATGAGGCGTGAACGCGACGAAGGCGAGCGCGGCGCCGGCCCAGTAGAGCGCGAGCTCGAGCGCGAGCGAAGCCCGCTCCGGCATCTTCGCGATCGCCTCCGTCATCCGACGCAGCGAGGCGTCTTCCGCGACCTCCCGGGCTCCACCCGGGGCGGAACGGTCGGGCCGGCCGGGTTCCTCATCGTCGTTCGGGCCGGCCCGAGCTCCGATCGAGGGGCGGAAACCCTCCAACCCGGCGGCCCTCTTCAGGACGAAGACGGTCGCCCGCAGTGAGCCCGCCGCCAGGAGGCAGCCGCCAGCGGCGACTCCGGCGAAGACTGCCATGGGCAGCCGGCCGACCCACCTCGCGAGGAAGACGCAAACGAAGGTGGTCGCGAGCACGACCCAGCTCTTCACACCGCCTCCGGCCGCCCTCGTTCGGGCTCGCGATTCCGAGATGGTCCTTCTGCCCAGTGTACCCCACGCGACGGCCGGGGCAACTGCCCCCATCGCAACCAGGGTCGTTCAGTTCTCCCTCCGAAGTCGCCGACGTATGCCCGAGCGACACAGGCCGCGATACGACCGTGTGGCGGCTCGCCCGCTCCGTCGACGCATGCGACCTGGTCCCTTAGGGGAGGATTGAATGACCCTGCCCTTGCGCATGGCCCGCCCGGGCGCTGCCGGACGGGACGGGCGGCACGGGCGTCGGGCTGTCCTCCGGGAGAGGCGTCTCGCCCGCAGGTAGCCGCTCGAGGCGCTCGATTTCCAGGGTCATGGGCCCGAGCGGTATCTCCTGTTTGAGCGCTCGGCCTTCCATGTCGTACCAGGTGGAGAGCTCCCGCCTCTGCGGGAGCGCGCCCCGAACCCTGGTCACGGCGCGGAAGCCGCTCGTGTTCACTCCCGCGACCGCCACCTGCGTCCGCTCCACCACCTCGACCTCGGCCGCGACGAGCTCTCCCGAAAGCCCGACCGAGTGCGTCGTCCAGCGTGCGCCGACGTGGAGGGGGCTCGCGCCTGCGGCATCCATGAGCCCCGCCGAGAGATCCGCCCCCGGTGGCAACCTGATCGTGCGCACGAGGGGCGCCGCCGACGCCGCCCGCGTGATGTTCACCACGAGGACGTCGCCCGAGCGCGTGGCCGTCGCGTGGATGTCCTCGTCGAAGAGCCCGGCGACGAACGCGCGGGTCCTGATCTCGGCCATTCTGAAGCCGCCGTGCTCGCGTGCGTGAGCGCTCCCCGGCGGCGGCGCCTCCCAGCGGGATACGACCTCGAACTCGACGAGCACCCCCTGTCCGAGGAGGCTCCCCTCCGCGCGCGCCTTCTCCTCGATGACGAGCCGCCCCTCGTAGGGCTCGCGCGTGCGGCGAACGCCCTCCCCTACGAGGAGCACGCCCGGCCCCGAGACCCGGAGGCCCATCCTGAGGTCGCGCTCGAAGGTCTCCGAGAAGACCCCGCCTGCTCCGCCCGACGGCGCGTCGTAGGAGCGCCCCTGCACGTGGACCGCCCACATCGAGAGCCCCCAGGCCGCAGCGCCGGCCGCGAAGACGCAGTCGCGGATGCGGTTCGACCTCGGGGTCGGGAAAGAGGGCGGGATGCTGCCCTGGACCGGGCTCACTCGAGCGGTCTCACCTTCAGCGCGACGTCCCCGCGGATCACCGGCAGCTCGAACTCGAACCCCCGGGGACCGGAGAGCGCGGCGGCCCGGTCGGCGATGTGTCCGTCCGTGGTATCCCAGACCTCGACCACGTAGCGCCCCTCCCGGAGACCGGGGACGACGAGCGTCACGCCTCCCACGGGAGGCGCGGAACCCAGCTCGAAGGCGTGCCTCACGTGGTATATATAGACGTCGGCCCGTCTGTCGTTTCCCAGGACGAGCGCGTCGAGCCCGCCCGAGGAGGGTTCCAGGCGCCAGTCCATCTGGCGCAGGCCCAGGCCGCGCCTGTCCTCTCCCTCGAGGAAGCGGCGGACGGCCGCGTAGACGCCGTAGCGATCCCTGAAATGGACGTGCGACCACCACCAGAACCCCGTGGCGCCGGCCATCGGCGTCATGATGGAGGCCCAGGACCCGGTGTGGAGCTCGGCGTCGAGGAGCGGGATCGGATTCCTCATCCAGTGCCCGCCCCACTCCCCGAGGAGCACGGGCTTGCCGTACCTGCCCAGATAGCGCTCCCAGTACTGCCTTATCGCCATCGGGGCCGGGATGCAGTTGTTCGGACCCGGCGGGCCCGTGAACCACCTGAACTGGGCGAACGCCGTGTAGGCGTTCGACTGGGCGTAGGAGAGCTCGCCCAGCCCCCAGATAGCCCTTCCGCGGTGGGGATGCGAGAAGTGCGTCGTGACCATGTGCCTGGACCCGTCGAGCCCCGCGAGGTACCTGGCCATATCGCGGTGCCACTCGAGCGTGGCGCGCGCCCGGTCCTCGCCCTCGGGCCAGCGACCGGAGTTCAGGTCGTTGTCATCGTGCCCATACTGGACGCGCTGGTACTCGCCGGTGAACTCGACCTCGCTCGAGAGCGCCCATGCGAGTATGTGCGTCGAGTAGCCCCAGCGCGCGACGAAATACCTTAAGAGGTTCCGCTTCGCCTTCCGCGCGCGCCCGTCGCTGAAGAGCTCGGCGGGGCTCTCCAGCCAGCCGCCCGGGCGGAGCATGCGCTCGTCCGACCTCGCCTGGGGGAGGAGCTGAACCCGCCCCTCCTTCTCGTCCTTCCCTGCGAAGGCCTCGGGCAGGTAGCGGTTGTAGGGGTTGTATTCCCACTCGTGGTCCACCATCTCGCTCGCCTGGCCGTGGTTCTGGAGGCAGAGCTGGATGTACACACCCGCGCGCTCCGCGGACTCCACTACGTGGTCGAGCCTCCAGGCGTTCTGCATGTTGTAGACGCCGGTGCCTCCGTAGCCCGGCCAGCGGTGGTACCACTCTAGCCCGCACCACCACGAGCAGGCCCACATGCGGATCCAGTTCGCCCCGCAGCGCGCAAGCGCCTGGAAGTAGTCGTCGAACTGGTAGGTGCCCCGCCAGCCGGACTCGAGCACCTTCTCCCTGATCGAGGGGTCGCGATCGAGGTCGCGGGCGTCGTTCGGCGAGCGGATCACGGGCCCGATGGCGTAGAAGACCTCGCCGGTCGAGTGCTCGAAGTAGCGCCCATCGGCCGAGACCCTCACGTATCCCTTCGCGTGCGACGGGACGCATCTGAAGCTGGGCCCCGGCCTGAGGAGTTCGGCCCCTCGGGCGCGGACGCGGAGCGTCACCGTGTATACTCCCTCGGTGTCGGGCGCGAAGCGCACCCGCCAGTCCGGCTCCCCCGCGACGTCCAGCACCTCGACCTCGCGGACGACTCGCACCTGACGCCGGCCCTGCTCCTCCAGCACCTCGGCGCGCTCGAGCCGGCGCGAATACGGCTCGTAGAAGAAGCCCGGGACGACGAACTCGGCCCGCTCGCCAGGCCCTTTGATTATCGCGTCCACCGCCACGACATCCGGGTCGAACGGGTTCGGGAACTCGGGTCGCACGTCCAGGACGAGCTCGTATTTCTCGAAGCGGCCGACGGTCTCTGGCGGACTCTTCTTCACCGCGATGTCGAGCGGCCTCGGCTCCTCCCTCGCGCCGGCGTAGAGCCGCACGTGATCCACGAGGGCCTTCCCGGCGACCCGTCCGTTCGGGAAGATGCGGATCGCGAGTTGTCTCACCCGCGAGCGGGCGTAGCCGGACCAGGGCCGCGCGTGCCCGACCGGCCGAAGGCGCGAGCCATCCGTCGAGAGGTCCACGATGCACCTGGTCCAGTCTCCGGCCCTGAGAGGAGAATCCACCAGGCACTCGTACCAGAGCAGGTCCCTGTCCCTCACCACGACCTGCGCGCGTCCGACGCCCGAGGCGTCCTCGGGCATCTTCACGTCGAAGCTCAGGCAGTCGTACTCGAAGAGGTCGTCGTCCAGGGGCCTGGTGATCGTCACCCAGCCGGGGCTCTCGGCCTGGGGGAACGCGACCTCCAGGGCGTCTCCTCCGCCGAGTCCGGCTCCCCTCGCCCGACCGATCCATGCGCCGGGGGAGTCAGTGAGGTCGAGCTTCCACCCGGAGGGCCTGGGCTCCTCGAACTCGCCCAGCTCGCGCTCCTCTCGGAAGGGCACCGCGAACGGATGGAGCGATATGAGCGCGCCGCGGGCGGCACCCACTGAAGACTCTTCCGGACGGACCCCCTCGGGCGCCGGGAGAGCGCCCGCCTGGCAGAGCGGAGCGAGGGCGTTCCCGACGCGCGCGTGCCACTCCGCCACCCCTGCCGCAGGGAGTCCGGAGGCGATCGCCCATTCCGAGATGGCCGCTGACGAGCCCCAGCGTGCGATCGCGTACCGCGCCCGCCTCAGGAAATACGTCCGCGCCGCGTCGCTCGTGAAGAACTCCCCCGGCCCGGCCAGCATCCCGCCCTCGGCCTTCGACAGCGGCGAGACGCCCCAGCGGTAGGTCGAAGAATCCAGGAATGACTCGTCGTCGAGGAGGGCGAAAGGCATCGAGATCCCGCGCCTCTCGGCCTCCTCCAGGACGCGGTCGAAGCGCCAGGCGAGCTCGAGGTCGTACCTCCCCAGCCCCTCCCAGCGACCCCACTTGCTCGTCCATTCGAGGACCGGTCTCCAGACCGATGCCGGGACTGGTAGGTTGTCGCGCGCGAACGCGCCATCCCGCCAGGAGGCCCGTCTCTTCGCGAGCTCCGGGCGCCACGAGCGGCCCGGCCCGAGTTCGAGCACGAACTCGTCGAACGAGGAGGGCAGGTCCCCGTAGAAGGCCGGCGTAGGGGCCGGCGCGGCCCCTGAGACGACGAACCAACCCTCGGCGGCCGGCTCTTCGCCGGAGAGGAAGAGCCTCCAGCGGTAGCGGCCCTCTGCGGTCGGCCGCCAGCGCACGTGCCAGTCTGGCTCGCCGACCGCGACAAGCTCCCCCGTAGCGGGCGAGCGCTGGTACTCCTGATAGAAGAACGCTTCACGGCGGATGCGCTCGCCCTCCGGCGAGAGTACCTCGCACCAGAAGTCGCACCTGGCGGGGTCGAACGGATCGGCGGGCTCGGGCCTGACGCGAAAGCGCAGCTCCCAGGTCTTTCCCGCCGAGCGCCCCTCGGGGACCGCCTCGACGAGGTCGACGATCTCCGCACACGAAGCGACGCGCCCTCCGAAGGGCTCCCACCTGAGTCCCTGCACGTGGAGCTCGCCCTCGTAGGGCAGCTCGCTGAAGAGCCTGAAGCCGAGCCGCGATATCGCGCGTGCGCTCTGGGCGTCCCAGGGGCGTGCATGTCCGCAGGCCTCCCAAGAGGCGCTCCGGGGCGAGAAGTCGATCCTGATCTCGCGCCAGTGATCGTGCGGGATCGCCCAGGCAGAGGCCGTCTGGTAGAAACACCCCTGGCGGTTCTGCACGTGGAAGACGAGCCTGACCGGCGACCTAGACGGTGAGCCCAGCCGCGCGCTAAAGACGAGCGCGCCCTTGTCGGGAGTGCAGGCGCTCAGGTCCGAGCCGGGCTCGAAGACGAGTTCCCGCCCGTTCAGGCCCGGCACGATCAGGCGGAAACTCCCTTCCAGGTCTCTCAGGGCGGATCGTGGGCTGACTGGACTCTCGGCGCGGCTCTGGGGCGCGCGGGGGGCATCGGTCGCCCCGGGGCCCTCCCCGCCCCGGGCGGCGGCTGCCGCGATGGCCACCCAGCAGAGCGCGCAGAGCCCGGAGACGCGCATCAGACGGGGCGGCGGCCCCGCCGGGCTCGGAGGTCTCCGCAACGAGCGCCGCTCGTGTCTCGCCATCATCCGGAGAAAGGTAACCCGCGGAACGGGATTCGGTCAACCTCGGCCGTTGCGATGCAGGGTCATTCAATAGGGACCAGGCATATGTCGGTGACTTCGGAGGGAGAACTGAATGACCCCTGGTGCAAGGGGAACGCATTTGACAGGGCTGGGCGATTGACTTCAAATATGGCAGAGGGGCGGGGCCAGGAAGGTTTGACGCACCTGCGGCGGCAGCCGCATGGGGACGGGCCGGGACCGGGCATGACAGACAGGGCCTCTCTCTCGTGCTATTGCGCGGCTGCCGGGCGCCTGTTCCTGGCCGTCGGGGGCGCGCTCGCCCTCGGCCTCAGCGCACTAGCCATCGAGCCCCTGGGGATGCAGGGCCTCGGCTGGCCCTCGACTGGCGACGAGCAAGGCAAGCGGCTCTCCCTTTTCGTCGGGGCCTCCTGTGGCACCGACTCCAACCCGCGCCGGGCGGAGGATCCCGCCGAGGTGCAGGAGGAGACGCTCACCGAGTATCTCGTGGGCGTCGCGATCGTGGGAGGCAACGACCACCGACGATACGACCTGGCGTACCAAGGACGTCTCGACGACTTCCTCGGCGATGCCCCGGACTTCCAGGAGCATTGCATGCTGCTGGGCCTCGGCACGTACTCGGAGAGATTCCACATCGGCGTCAGGGGGAAGCTCGCCCTCCTGGCGGACCCCAGCGACCCGGACCTCGTCGCCCTCGGCGCGGGGGACCTCGTGAACCGCACCCTGACGGCCGTCGCGCCCGATATGTCGATCAACTTCGGCCGCACGGAGGTCTCCGTAGGGTACTCCGTGGCGTCGACGGATTTCGGCGGCGATTTCGGCTGGCTCGACATGAGTGAGACGGCGACCTCGGGCGAGCTCCGCTGGTGGCGCGGCGAGGGGCTACAGCTCTTCGCCCGCGGCGAGTCCGGCAGGGTGGAGCGCAAGGAGTCCATTTATCCGAGCTTCGACTACAGCAGGTTCTACGCCGGATGGCGCTCGGAGACGCCGCGCCGCTCGGGCCTGGAGTTCGGTCTGGGAGTCCAGACCCTTTCGGGGTTCGAGGGCGCCACGGCCGAGGACAGGCACGAGCTGGTCTTCGCGACGCTACGCACGACGCGAGTCCTCTCGGAGGGCCGCGCGAGCCTGGACCTGGCCTGCACGCGGACGAGCGAGCCGAGCGCGTCGGCGACATACAAAGATGTCCTGGCGGCGCAGGTGCGCTATAGACGCCAGTCGGGGCGGCGGTTCAGTTGGTCGATCGGGATGCTTGTCGATCAGTCGCAGATGACCGAGCCCTACCCCTCGACGCCCGAGGATTCGCTCAGGCTCACTGGCGAGCTCCAGCTCGCCTTGGAGATCGGCTCCCCGTCGAGGACGCACGGACGGCTCTACGCGACGGCCGCCTACGAGTCGAGGAGTGCCAACGACTCCCAGTTCGACTACGAGCGCCTGCGGCTCCTCGCCGGACTCGCGCTCGTCCACTGAGAAGATGCCGGTGTCCGCCCCCGAGAGCGCAGGGGACGCAGGCAGTCGCGGGACCCCCGGGAAGTCCTGGGCGGGCTCTGCGATCCCAGTTCCCTCGCAAGCCGTCGAGGCGAAGGTGTCCGCCGTGAGCTCTGTGCGTCCCCGAGGGTCGGGTCCGTCGAACGCTCGACCCGAGCGCCCCCGGCGAAGTTGGCGGAAGCGTCTGAAGCGATTCTACAGGCCGCTCGTGGCGCTTCTTCTCAGGGCGCTCGCCGCCGGCGCGAGGGCCGCGCCGAGGAGGCTCGCGCTCAAGCTGGGCGACTGCCTGGGCCGCGCGGCGTACGCGCTCATGAAGGGCGCCCGCTCGCAGGCGGCGAGGAACCTCGCCCTCGTGTTCGGGGAGCGGCCGCGACGCGAGCGCGCGCGGATCGCGCGGGATTGTTTCAGGTACTTTGGTAGGTCACTGGTGGAAACGCTCAGGCTCCCGGCCATGACCGCGGGCGATCTCGCGGCCTGCGTCCGCGCCGACTCCTTCGCCCCGGTGGAGCGGGTGCTCGCGCGCGGCAAGGGGCTGATCGTCCTCTCGGCGCACATGGGCGCGTGGGAGGTCCTCGCGGCGTACCTCGCGGCCAGGCTCGGCAGACCCTTCCACGCGATGGGGGCGCGCATATACTACGGGCCTTACAACGATCTGCTCGTCGGCATACGGCGGGCCTGCGGCGTGGAGACGGTGTACCGGGACGATGGCGTGCGGACGTCGCTCCGGGTACTTCGCGACGGGAGGGCGCTCGGGATACTCGCCGACCAGGACAACTCCTCGAGCGGCGGCGTCTTCGTCGAGTTCCTAGGGCGGCCGACCTGGACGCCCCTGGGCCCGGCGGCGCTCGCGCGCTCCTCGGGGGCGGGGATGGTCCCGATCGTCATCGCCTGGGAGAGACACTCTCACAGGGTTCACGTCCTTCCGGAGGTGGAGCTCGTGAAGAGCGAGGACCGCCGGGCGGACCTCGTGGAGAACACCCGGCGCTGGGTCCGGGCGATCGAGGCGGCGATCCGTCGGCACCCGGCCCAGTGGGCTTGGTTTCACAGGTCCTGGCGTGGCTCGGTAGAGGCGCCGGCCCGTCGGGTAATACGGGGCAACGAGGGTGGAAACCCAGAGGGGAGGTCGGAACTTGCCTAACTGGCTAATGGAGTCCGTGCGCGCCCGGGCGCGCAGGGTGCGTCCGACGTTGGTCTTCCCCGAGTACGATGACGTGCGCGTGCTCAGGGCGGTCTCCAGGCTCGTACGCGAGGAGAGCGCGCGGCCCATCTTCGTGGGCGAACGCCAATCCATCCGCGCCGCGGCGAAACAATGGGACGTGGAGTTGCCGGCCGAGGTTCTCGACTCCACCGTGGACCCGACGTCCGACGAGCGCTCGGAGCGGTACGCGGAGCTGCTCTACGAACTCCGGAAAGAAAAGGGAATGACGCGCGACGAGGCTGCGCGCGAGGTCGCCCGGCCGATCGTCTTCGCCGCGCTCATGGTACGAGCCGGCGATGCCGACGGCTGCGTCGCGGGCGCCGTGCTGACCACGGCGGAGGTCGTCGGGACCGCGCTCAGGATAGTTCGTCCCGCCGAAGGGGTGAGGACGGTCTCGGGGGCGATGGTGGTGGAACTGCCGAGGACCGACGTCGGCGAGGACGGCGTATTCCTGGCCTCAGACTGCGCAGTCGTGGCGAACCCCACTGCCGAGCAGCTCGTAGAGATAGCCGCCTCGGCGGCCGACGCGTTCTTCGCCCTGACCGGGCGCACGCCTCGAGTCGCGTTTCTCTCCTATAGCACGAAGGGAAGCGGAAAGGGCCCTCTCGTCGAGAAGGTCGCCTCCGCCGCGAGGGAGTTCCGAGCGGCGCACCCGGAGATCGTGGCCGACGGCGAGATCCAGATGGACGCCGCCGTGAACCAGGAGGTCTGCGCACGCAAGGCCCCGGGGAGCGCGCTAGCCGGCAGGGCGAACGTGCTGATCTTCCCGGATCTCAACGCCGGGAACATCGGGTACAAGATCATGCAGCGGATCGGCGGCGGGGAGGCGCTCGGGCCGCTGCTGTTGGGGCTCTCGCGGCCGATGAACGACCTTTCGCGCGGCGCGACCGCCGACGAGATCGTGAGAACTGCAACGGCCGTCGCGGCCCTGGCGGCGAGAGGCTAGGAGGCCCGCCAGTGAAGACGCTCTTCATCGCCGCCACGAGCATGAACGACGGCAAGACCACGCTTTCCCTCGGGCTCATGGAGGCCTTCGCCTCGAGGGGCCTGAAGGTGGGTTTCCTGAAGCCCGTCGGCCAGAGGTACAAGGAGACGGACGAAGGCCCCATCGACGAGGACTCCCTCCTGGTCGCCAGCACCATAGGCATGACAAACGGGCTCGTCGACCTCTCGCCCATCGCCGTGGAGCGCGACTTCACCAGGCGCTACCTCGACGCCCCCGACGTCGCCCCGCTCGAGGCGCGGATACGCGCTTCGTTCAGCAAGGTGGCCAGCGGCAAGGACGTAGTGATCGTTGAAGGCACCGGTCACAGCGGGGTGGGGTCCGTCTTCGACCTGTCGAACAGCCGCGTCGCGCAGATGCTCGAGGCGAAGGTGCTGATCGTCACGGTGGGCGGGATAGGCAGGCCTGTCGACGAGCTCTGCCTGAACCAGTGCCTCTACAGATCGATGAACGTCCCCATCATCGGCGCCGTGCTCAACAAGACGAGGGCCGACAAGTGCGACGAGGTCCGTCGCTACGCCGCGAAGGCCCTCGCCAGGCGCGGCATGCGCCTCCTGGGGGTCGTGCCCGAGCAGAAGCGGCTCTCCGGACCCACGCTCGCGCAGATCGTCGTCGAGCTGGGCGGCGAGGTGCTCAACGGGGAGAAGGACGCCTTCACTGCCACCATAGAACACATAGTCGTGGGCGCCATGAGCGCGCACAACGCCCTCTCGTACTTCAGGCCCAACTCGCTCGTGATCACCCCGGGCGACAGGGAGGACCTCGTCCTCGCGGCAATGACCAACTGGCTCACCACGGATGCCTGCGGCCCAGGCGGCGGCATCATCCTGACCGGCGGCATCATGCCTCACGAGAATATCCTCAAGCTCATACAGAGGTCCTGCATACCGGTCGTCCTGATGAAAGAGGACAGCTACTCCGTCGCCGGGCGCATCAGGGACCTCAACGTGAAGATCCAGCCATCGGACCACGAGAAGATCGCCCTCGCGAAGCGGGTCGTGGCCGAGAACGTGGACGTCGCCGCCATCCTCGAGGCGCTCTAGGTCGCGTCTGCCGGGCCGCTGCGACGAGCGCTGAGGTCGGTTCAGCGTCGATTCCGGACCATCGCCGCGGAGCCTCGCCCGCCTCCGGAGATTCCCGGCGTGCTAGAACCCGCGGAAGCCGTGCCGCCCGAGTCTCGCCGCGCGCAGGGCGTCGTCGCGGGTGTCGTGGTATTCGACGGGCTGCTTCAACCCGGTGAAGAGCTCCAGATACTTCCTGACGAAGGGCGAGGGCGCCGCGATCCTCAGCGAGTGCCCCATGAGCGCGAGCTTCCGCGCCAGCCCGCATATCAATGCGAAGCCCCAGCTCGACATGTCGTTCACACCGGAGAGATCGACGATCACGTCCCGCGGGAGCGGCGCCACTTCGGCGAAGATGGCCCCCAGGAGCTCCTGCCCCTCCTTCACGGAGAGTCGTCCCTTGGGCCTCACGATCACGGTGTCGTCGCGGGACTCGAACGGCAGCGCGTTCATGGCCGCCCTGACCTCGCCTTGAGCATCCACGCCGAAAAACCGCAATCTCCGTGCCGAGCTCTACACGGCTGCCAGCTCGGCGCTGCCCGTTATAACTCGCAGCACCGCCGCCCGTTACAGCGACACCTTCGCTCGGCGACGCACCGCCCCCGCCGCCGGTCCGTCACGAGCACGCTGCGCCCCGCGTAGCTGCTTTCGCACGGTTAGAGACGCAAACCGCGCGCACCTTCCCGTCGCCGCAGCCATGCCCTCCTAACTACTGGACGCTCGCCATTGCCGGGGGTCACGCGGAATCCGTCCCGCGAGACCTCTGCCGCTCTACGAGTCGCCCGTGGTGATGCGCGACGGACGGATTCCGTGCCGGGACTAAGGCCCGAAGACCATGCGTGAGCCCGTGCCTGGGGGCCGATGCGAAAATGGTCTGTGTGACGGCCTCTTCGCGGATGGCCGCGAGCTTGGCAGAGAAGGGCCTCGGACCGAGGCGGCCGTCGCGAGGACGAGGAGCGACCCGGCCCTCGCGGGGAAGTAGCCGAACCTGCAGCCGAGGTAGAGGAGCACCGGCCCCTCTGCCCCTCTGCCCTTCTGCCCCTCCAGCGCCCAGGCGAGCGTCACTCCGTGCATCCTGAGGTGGAGCGGCACCGCCAGCGTCAGGAAGAAGACCTAGAGCGCGGCCGGCTACTTCCTGAGATACGCCTATCGGGTTGACTCACAGAACCACTACCCATGGCAGGCCGCTTTCCTGGGGTTCGGATGTCGCCACCCGCCTTCCGTTCCGGCCGAGTACAGCGACTCGTACTCTGGCCCACGCTTGTTCGCGCTAATCCTCGATACCGTGAGCCCCCTCCGCGCGGGAAAGGGCCGGAGTTGCGGATGCACGCCTGTGGGACTCCGACCGCAATGCGACGGGGTTCGCCACCGCGTAACCTGCGGCGCGCGCCGCTCGACACCTGGCGCAAGAGCCGTGCCGGTGACGCCCCCGGCACGGCTCTTGCGCTCCTGGTGCCGCACCATTCGCGAAGGCTCGGGGCCGCGCAGCATATGAAACCGGTCTCGTCGCGCGTTACGGTTGCCTCAGCCGAACCCGGGTCCAGCGCCCGACGCACGCGCGACCTCGCGCATGGGACGCGACTCGGAGCCCTCTGGCCTCATACCAATCCGGCAGTTCGGGCCCGGTCCTCCGGCCTCTCCGGAGATCGATAGGAACTCAGAAAGCGTCGAAGGCCGCAATGGATAGTGGTGTTCTGAGTCAACCCGATAGGCGCATCCTGAGATCGATCCTCAAACTCGACGTGGCGCACCGGGGCGCCGAGTCCGAGGTTGACCTTCGCCCGGCGCAGGACATCGTCGAAGGTCTCGCCTGCGATCGCAAGACCGTCCGGCTACCTGCTGCAGACTGCCCTCACCTCCTCGATGGTGGTCTGGCCCTTCAGGACCTTCTCGATGCCGTCCTGCTTGAGCGTGCGCATGCCCTGCTGGATGGCGACGTCCCTGATGTCCATCGCCTTGGCCCTCTTGTAGATGAGCGATTTGATCTCGTCCGTGCAGACCAGGAGCTCGTGGATGCCGGTCCGCCCGCGGTAGCCGACCTTCGCGCATTTCTGGCAGCCGCCTTCGCGCGGGCGATAGACGACCTGCCCGGGCCTCGCCCCGAGCTCGGCGAAGAGCTTGTCGGAACCGTACTCCTCGCGGAGTTGGTCGAGCTCTTCGGCCGAGAGCTTGTGCTCCTGTCTGCACTCCTTGCAGAGCGTCCTGACGAGCCTCTGCGCGAGTACCCCGAGGAGCGCGTCGGCGAAGGAGTACGGGTCTATCCCCATGTCGAGGAGCCGGACGACCGTCTCGGGGGCGCTGTTCGTGTGCAGCGTGCTCATGACGAGGTGGCCGGTCAGGCTCGCCTCGATGCCGGTCTCGGCGGTTTCCTGGTCGCGCATCTCGCCGATCATGATCACGTCGGGATCCGCGCGCAGGAAGGACCTCATCGCCGCCGCGAAGTCGAGCCCCGCCTTCCGGTTCACCTGGACCTGCCTCAGGCCCTTCTGCGTGATCTCGACGGGGTCCTCGGCGGTCCAGATCTTTACGTCCTCCCGGTTGATGTGTCCGAGCGCGCTGTGCAGCGTCGTGGTCTTGCCGGAGCCCGTCGGCCCCACGCAGAGGATTATCCCGTAGGGCTGCTCGATGAGCCTGGTGAACTCGCGCAGGTTGCGCTCGCTCATGTTGAGGGCGGAGAGCGGCATGGGCTTCGAGGCGGCGAGGATCCTCAGGACCGCGTCCTCCGTGCCGCCCGCGGTCGGGACGCACTCGACGCGGAGCTCGATGTCGAGCTTGCCCCACTTCTTGAACTTGATCTTGCCCGACTGGGGCTTCCGCCGCTCGGCGATGTCCAGGTCGGACATGATCTTGATGCGCGAGAGTATCGCGTTCCTGTAGGCGCGCGGGAAGGTCATCGCCTTCTGCATGCTGCCGTCGATCCGGTAGCGGACGACCGCCTCGCCGTCGGGCGCGGGCTCGATGTGGATGTCGGAGGCCCCGCGGCGGTAGGCGTCCTCGATGATCCGGTTCACGAGCTTGACCACCGCCGAGTCGTCCTCGCTCGCCTCCTTCTCCTCCCCGACCTCGGCGGCCGCCTGCGAGTCGGTCTCGACGGACTCCTCCTCGAGCTTCGAGAGGAGCTCGGAGACGGACTCCCCGCCTCCGCCCGTCCCGAAGAAGAGATCGATGGCCGCCACCACGTCCTCGGCTATGCCGACGCGGTACTCGATCCGCCGGCCAGGGAAGAGGGCCTGGATGTGGTCGCGCTTCACGACGTCCCGCGGGTCGTCCATGGCGACGACGAGCCTGTCGCCGTCCTCCTCGATCGGGACGAAGCAACCGTGCTTCAGCTCCTCGTACTTGTCCGAGATCGCCTGGACGACCCCTTGGGGGATCGTCATGCGCGAATCGAACTCGAAGGCGCCGAGGCCGTAGAACTCGCTGTACGCCTCGAGGAGCGACTTCTTCTGGATCTTGTGCGCGGACATGAGGACGGACTCGACGGAGCTCCCCTCCTCCTTGGCCTTCTCGCGCGCCTTGTCGAGCTCTTCGCGCGTGACGAGCTTCCTGTCTAGGAGGGCCTCGAAGCGCGTCTTCTTGATGCCTGCGCGGGCCTGGTTGTGGAAGGCGATCCCGAGGGTCTCCGCCAGGGCCTCCGCGGCGGCGAGGTCCGACCGGTCGAAGGGCTTCCCGTCAGTACTGTTGATGAGCTGGAGCACGCCCAGGAGCTCGCCCTGGAACTCCACCGGAACGGCCAGGACCTCGCGCGTCCTGAAGCCGGACTTCTCGTCGAACGAGCGGTTGAACGTGAGCTCCGGGTGCACCCGGGCGAGCTCGGCCTGGTCGTACACGTCGGCTATCACGACGGACGACCGGGAGGCCGCGACGAAGCCCGCGATGCTGGAATTGTCCACGGCCACCCTGTACTCCTTGATCTCGTCGCCGAGCTTCGCCCGGCTGAAGAGCTCGCCCTTCTCGGCGTCCACTGCGTAGATCGTGACGCGCTCGGCGTCGAACAGGCCCGCCATCTCGCGGGTGAGGTTGATGAGTATCTGGTTGATGTCGCGCGTGGCGTGGATCGCGTTCACGATCTTGTTCAGGGCCTCCTGGTATCGCAGCTTCTTGGCCTGGCGGTCGAGCTCCACGACCTGGAACATGAGGGGCCCGAGGTTCCTGGCCGTCTCGCCGAGGGCCTCGGCGTCCAGGAAATCGAACCGTTCCGCCGAGACCTTGTTTATGGCCTGGATCACGCCTATCACCGCCCCTTTGAAGATGACCGGCGCGCAGAGGACCTGCTTGGTCCTGTAGCCCGAGGCTTTGTCGGCCGACTTGTTGAAGGTGAGCCCGGGGCTGATCCTGCGGAGCTCGGCCTCGTCGTAGACATCGGCTATGTTGACCGCCTCGCCCGTCCGCGCGACGTGTCCCGGTATGCCGGCCGCCTCGACCGGAACGCGGACCTCGCCTCCCGCGGGGTCCTGGGTCACCAGGACCCCGTCCACGAGCGCCCAGGCGAAGACCCAGTCGGCGTCGACGAGGCTCCTGATCTCGCTCGAACGGCTCAGGAGGTCGGCGAGACTCGCCGAGGACTGGAGCTTCTGGGCTATCTGCTGCTGGGCCGAGAGCTTCATGGCCACGGTGTCGCGCGCCTTCTTGGTGGGCGCCTGGTCGAGCATGTCCTTCAAGGCCATGGTGTTGCCTCTCCCCTCCCGATGCCGCGCGCCTTCTCTTCCCTTCCCCTGCGATGCAGACAGGCTACGGAGGCGTGGTGCCCGGCAGGTTCCGTGTCGCCAGGTCCGGAGTGTATTCCTTCGGGACGTGCCTGGTCAAGGCGAACGACGGCGGCCTCGCGCGAAGGCAACCGGAAGGTCGCCGGAGGTCTCGAGGCGCCGGCGAGGCCGCCTGGATCGCGGCAGCCGGGCGGCTCGGCGAGGGGAGTCCGGGCCGGCACCCCACTGGAAAATCCGGACGGCGCCGGTCTCAGACCTGCCCCGGCTTCCTGAGCCGGACGCCGAAGCTCTCTAGGGCCCCGTCCTGGTCCGGGAAGATCTCGAACGCCTCGTTGAGCTTCGCGAACTCGAGGACGAACTTCACGTCGCGCTGGAGCCCGGCCAGCTTGATCGTGCCTCCGGCCTCCCTGATGCGGCCGTAGATCTCGATCAACGAATGGACCCCGCGCGAGAGTATCCCCTTCACGCGCTTCAGGTCGAGCACGAACTTCGTGGCCCCGCGGCGGCAGAGGTCGTAGATCCTGGCCTCGATCTCCGCCGCCATCTTGTGATCGTAGGCTCCCCTCGGGAGGATGACATAGACATCCTTCTTCAGTATGACGCCCACCATCATGGCTGCGGCTCCTATGGTGCTCGCCCTCGGACGGGGCGACTCGGACCGGGCCGGAAGGCCGTCCGGGCACGGATCTCGTCCCTGACAGGCAACATACCTAATCGTCTGCGGCACGCCTGTCGAGCGAAAGCGCGGGGCGAGCGCGTCCTTACGAGCTTCCGGCGTCGCGGAGCTCGAACGAAAGCCCCGGCGCGACCTCGCGCCTGAGGACGAGCCTGCCCGGGCGGAGGATCGGTCCCCGCCGCGGGTTGGCCTCGAAGACCCGGCGGACGAGCGTCCAGAGCGGCGGGCGGGAGTCGTCGCGCGGGACGAGCCTCGGGCCGACTCGCGCGCCGGCGGACGGCTCCGCGTCGAAGCGCAGGTGAGAGCCGCGCGATTCCTCGCGCGCGAGCGCAGATTCCAGGAGCGCTTCGGCGAACAGGAGGTTCCCGAGCGCCTCCGCGGCCCGGAGGAGCGCGCCGCCTCGCGCACCCTCGCGGGGCACGAGCGTACGGGCGAGCCCCCGGAGCTCCTCGAGGGCGGCGCGAAGCGAGCCGCCCGTCCTCACGACGCCGCAGGCACGGTCGCAGAGGGCCGTCACGCGCTCCATCGCGCGTTCGGCGTCCGCGGCGGAGATGGACCTCGCAGCCGCGACCCACTCCGCGGCCTCGCGTTCGAGGCCCGGGTCCGCGGCAGGGCCCGCCCCGGCGAGCGCCCTCGCCGCGGCCGACTCGCCCGCGATCCGCCCGAAGACCTGGCAGTCGAGGAGCGCGTTCCCGCCGGGGCGGTTCGCGCCGTGCTGGCCGCCGGCGGCCTCTCCGCAGGCATAGAGCCCCGCGAGCGCGGTCGAGGCGTCCGGACCTATCCTCACGCCTCCCTGGAAGTGCTGGACGCAGTGCGCGATCTCGAGCCTGTCCCCGGAGGCGAGATCCGCTCCGCGCGAGCGGAGGCGTTCGACGACGGCCGGGTTCATGGCCGCCAGTCGCGAGAGAGGCGACAGCAGCGCCGTGTCCCCGGCCCGCACGAGCCTCTCTGCCTCGAGCGGCCAGCGCTCCAGTCGGCGGAGGAGTCTCCGCGCGTCGAAGCCCTCCGGGTCGCGCGAGTAGTCGAGGTAGACGCGGCCGGACCTGAGCGCGATCGCGCAGGCGATATCGAGCTCCCTGCAAGGGTCTTCGTACGAGACCGGCCAGCTCGAGCCCTTCCCGAAGACGAGGTCCTGCCTGGCGTCGGGCGAGAGGTCCGCGAGATAGGTCGCGAGCACGTCGCGCCCGGCCTCATCCACGAGGCGCGGCACGGCGCGCATGAGCGTCCCCGAGCAGGCGAGCCCGGTCTTCACGGAGCACAGGCCCATCTGGATGAACTCGAGGTTCACGAGCTCGCCCCCCGCGTCGAGCGCCGCCGCGGCGGCCTCCGCCGTCATCCCGGGCGGGTAGACGCTCGATGCGAAGAGCCTCCCCGGCCCGCCAGTGGCGAGGATCGTGGCGCGCGCGCGCACGAGGACCGGCTCGTCCGCGCCTCTTGCGAGCAGCGCCCCGGCGCACTCGCCTCCGCGCTCGAAGAGCCGGACCAGGGCCGTATTCTCCCACGTCTCGAGCTGGAGCTCTCGGGCGCGCGCGACGAGGGCCTTCTCTATCTCGATGGCGGTGTCCGGTCCGACGTGGCAGGCCCTGGCGTAGGCCGAGCCGTCCGTGACGAACTGCTCGGGTCTCCCATCCGGGGCGGTCGCCCAAGGGACGCCGAGCCGCGCGAGGTACTCGAAGGCCTCCGCCGAGCGCAGGGCCTGGAGCTCTGCGAGGCGCCCGTCGGAGACGCGACCGCCGAGGCGGTATACGTCATCGGCATGGAACTTCCAGTTGTCCGCACCCCCGGGCTCGGTCCAGGGGAGCGTGCAGTGGAACGCCATGCGGTCCGAGCGGGCGGTCGCCGTGACGCCGCAGTCGCCCAGGGCGCCCTTCACGGCGACCACGACCCTGAGATTCGGCGCGACCTCGCGGCAGGCTATGGCCGCGCGGAGGCCGGCCCCCCCGCCGCCTGCGACGAGCACGTCGACCGTCTCGACCCGCAGGCCGCTCACGTCAGGGCTCCAGGACGACCTTGACCGCCGAGCGGTCGCGCGCGGCGGCCTCGAGGGCCTCGTTCGCCCTTTCGAGCGGGAACCTGTGGGTGACCATCTTGCCGAGCGCGGCGGCGCGCGCCAGGGCGAACGCCAGGGCTTTCGCGAAGTGGGCGCTCCCCGAGACCCACACCCCGCGCAGGGAGATATCCCTCTGCACGAGGTCTTCGTAGAGACGCAGCGGCATCTCGCCCACAGGGACCGCCGCCCCCGAGTTCACGTACCGGCCGCCGCGCCTCGCGATGGCAAGCCCCTCGCGCGCGGCCTCGAGCGAGGAGGTCGTGTCGATGACGACGTCGGCGCCGAGGCCGCCCGAGATCTCGAGCATCGCCTCGCGCCGCTCCGCGGCGGAGGTAGCCGCCTCGTCGAAGACGTGCGCGGCGCCGAACTCGCGCGCGAGCTCGAGCCTGCGCTCGCGCCGCCCGATCGCGACGACCCTCGCGCCCGCCTCCGCGAGGAGCGCGATCGTCCAGAGCCCGAGGGGCCCGGCCCCCAGGACCACCGCGAGCTCCCCCGCGGCCACCGCGGCCGCCTCGACCGAGTGCGCGGCGGTCGCGCCGGAACACGCGCACGAGACGAGCTCCGCCGGACGGGCGCCCTCCGGCAGCCGGAAGATGCGCGTCCCCTCTCCGAGTACGATGTGAGTCGCGTAGCCCCCGGCGAGCTGCGGCGGCGTCGAGCCGCCGTAATGGATGCCGTAGGTCCTGCGCGACGGGCAGAGGTGCTCGCGCCCCGCCGCGCAGTGGGCGCAGGAGCCGCAGTAGACGCCCCTGTCCCAGGCGACGGCGTCGCCGGGCCGGAGCTCCCTGCCGTCGCGCGAGCGCACCTGACCCGCGGTTTCTTCGATCACGCCGACCGACTCGTGTCCCAGGACGAGCGGGAGCCTCACCCTCGGGTCGGCCCCGCCCGCCATGTGCACGTCCGAGCCGCAGACGCCCGAGGCCGCGATGCGCACGAGCGCCTCGCCCGCCCCGAGGGCGGGCCGCGGGAGCTCCCGGAGCGCGAGCGGCCTGCCGAACGCCTCGAGCACCGCGGCCCTCACGTTGCTCAAGTCTCTCCTCCGGGGATCGGGCGCGGCGCCTCAGCGCCGGAGCTGGCCGTCGCCGGTGATCACGTACTTGTAGCTCGTGAGCTCTTCCAGGCCCATCGGGCCGCGCGCGTGGAGCTTGTCGGTCGAGATGCCGATCTCTGCGCCCATACCGAACTCGAATCCGTCCGAGAGCCGCGTCGAGACGTTGTGGAAGACGCACGCGGAGTCCACCGCTTCGAGAAAGCGCCTCGAGGCGGCCTCGTCGCGGGTCACTATGGCGTCGGAGTGGCGAGAACCGTAGCGCTCGATGTGGTCGATCGCCGCCTCGATGTCCGGGACGACCCTGACCGACATCTTGAGGTCGAGCCACTCGGTGCGGTAGTCCTGCTCGGTCGCGGGCAGGATCCACGGGACGAGCCGGCGCGCGTGCTCGCAGCCGCGGAGCTCGACACCCTTCTCGCGCAGGACGCGCGCGATGCGCGGCAGGAACTCCTGGGCGATGGCCTCGTGGACGAGCAGCGTCTCCATCGCGTTACAGGTCGCGGGGCGCTGGACCTTCGCGTTCACGACGATCCGCTCGGCCATGTCCATGTCGGCGGCGCGGTCGACGTAGACGTGGCATATCCCTTCGTAGTGCTTGATCACCGGGATCGTGGACTCTTCCACGACGCGCCTCACGAGCCCCTTGCCACCGCGCGGGATCACGAGGTCCACGAGTCCCTCGAGCGTGAGCAGCTCTCCCACGGCCGCGCGGTCGGTCGTGGCCACGACCTGGATCGCCTCCGCGGGCAGCCCCGCGTCTCGGAGTGCGGAGGAGAGCGCGTGCCCTATCGCGAGGTTCGATTCGATCGCCTCGTGCCCGCCGCGCAGGATGCAGGCGTTGCCGGATTTCAGGCAGAGCCCGGCGGAGTCCGCAGTGACGTTGGGCCTCGACTCGTAGACGATCGCTATCACCCCTATCGGCACGCGGACCTTGCGGATGCGCATGCCGTTCGGCCTCGTGGTCTCGCGGAGGACTTCGCCCACGGGGTCCGCCAGCGCCGCGATCTGCTCGAGGCCCTCGGCCATCCTCTCGATGCGCTCGTGCGTGAGCGCGAGCCGGTCCCTCATGGCGGAGGAAAGCTCCCGCGCGTTCGACATGTCGACGGCGTTCGCCCGGAGGAGGTCGTCGGCGGAGCGCCGGAGTCGTTCGGCCATGAGCCGGAGCGCGGCGTCTTTCGTCTCGCGCGGGGTGGAAGCGAGGACCCTCGCCGCGCGCCGCGCACGGATAGCGAGTTCGCGCATCTCTCCCACGCCGTTCCTCCCTCGCCCGTCGGGCGAGTCTGGAAGCGCTTCTACAACGCGACGCGCCCCGTCGCAAGACCGCGCGTGAGGCCCTTGCGCCTTCGGTGTCGCGCTTCTCGCGAGCGTGAAAAGCCGCGCCTCAGCGCGGAGGGTGGGGTCTTCTGGGCGGCTCGGGCATCGAGTCAGCGCGCGTCTCGCTCGCCCCGGCCGACGTACCAGAGGCGCGCGGTCTTGTCCCAGCTCCCCGTCGCGAGGAGACGGCCGTCGGGGCTGAAGGCGATGGACCATATCGCGTCGGTGTGCCCCGAGAGCTTAGCGACACACCTCCCGTCGGCGACCGACCAGAGGCGCGCGGTATTGTCACCGCTCCCCGTCGCGAGGAGACTGCCGTCGGGGCTGAAGGCGACGGAGCCCACATCGCTAGTGTGCCCCGAGAGAGTGGCGACACAGTTCCCGTCGGCGACTGACCAGAGGCGCGCGGTATTGTCACCGCTCCCCGTCGCGAGGAGACTGCCGTCGGGGCTGAAGGCGACGGAAGATACGCCGGCTAACCAGCCTCTGTGCCCCGAGAGAGTGGCGACACACTTTCCGCCCGGGACTGACCAGAGGCGCGCGGTCTTGTCATTGCTCCCCGTCGCGAGGAGACTGCCGTCGGGGCTGAAGGCGACGGAGAATACGTAGCTAGCGTGCCCCGAGAGCGTGGCGACACACCTCCCGTCGGCGACTGACCATAGGCGCGCGGTCTTGTCCCAGCTCCCCGTCGCGAGGAGGCGGCCGTCGGGGCTGAAGGCGACGGACCATACCGGGCTGGTGTGCCCCGAGAGAGTGGCGACACACCTCCCGTCGGCGACTGACCAGAGGCGCGCGGTCTTGTCACCGCTCCCCGTCGCGAGGAGGCGGCCGTCGGGGCTGAAGGCGACGGAAAATGCGCCGGCTAACCAGCCTCTGTGCGAGAGAGTGGCGACACACCTCCCGTCGGGGACTGACCAGAGGCGCGCGGTATTCTCCCGGCTCCCCGTCGCGAGGAGGTGGCCGTCGGGGCTGAAGGCGACGGACGTTACCCAGTTAGTGTGTCCCGAGAGAGTGGCGATCCAGTCGCCGAAGGCCGCCCCGGCGATCTCGGCCCGGCGGCGCTCGGCCGGCAGGTGCACGCAGCCGGCGCCTCCGCCCCCGAGGGCGATCAGCACGATAGCCGCGATCGCCGCCGCGAGGACCGCGCCCCGCACGCGCGCCAGAGCCGCCGCGGCCGCAGGCGCCGCGGCCGGCGCGACGCGCGCCGAGTCCGTCCGGGGCGTCCTTGAGCCGGTGTCGAGCATGCTCTTCGGGATGATCGTGAGCGTCTTCGACGGCGGCGGCGTCACGCTCACCAGCGCCAACTTGGTCGAGCCCGCCGCGGGATCGGCGAGAGAACTCTCGGCCTCCGGCGGCCTGATCGCCGCGAGATGCGCGCGC